>ERZ794946.2-NODE-2-length-276519-cov-108.035527_pt1 | contig 276519 bp, 151 predicted proteins | sample MGYA00433072_ERZ794946 | MGnify/ENA primary metagenome ERZ794946 (study PRJEB30137, sample SAMN04331413) | food metagenome | isolation source: Y3 must sample point D1 replicate A | place: Australia: South Australia | collected 2014 ...
AAAAAAAAAAAAAAAAAAAAAAAAAAAAAAAAAAAAAAAAAAAAAAAAAAAGGGAACTTTAGTTAGTAATAATAGAGTTTTTGGACTGATCAAATTAATGGTGTTCATTTGATTCTGTCTAAATTAATTTCATCCAGAATTTTCTTTGCGCCATCGGCAATCATTCTTTCAGCTAGTATCTTACCACACGCCATGGAATCTTCTTTAACATTTTCTATTAGCATTTCAATTTCGTCTTCTACTGCTTCTGTGCCTTCAACGTCAACTACAATGGCCTTTAATAGTAATTTTTTAGTCTCTTCATTGTATTTAGATTCCACACCAATAGGAACGGAACAACCCCCCTCTAAAGTTCTCATCAAAGCACGCTCCGAAAGGCAACATATAGTTGCATTTAGATCGCAAATTTCGTCAAGAATCTTCATCATCTTGGTGTCACCCTTTCTAATTTCTATACCCAGGGCGCCTTGTCCAACTGCATGGTACATTGTATCCGAATGGAATCGCTGCGTAATTCTGTTTTCCAACCCCATACGCATCAACCCAGCAGACGCCAAGATGATGCATTGGTACGGAGATTTTGGGTCGTCTAGTTTTTGTAATCTAGTTTGTATATTTCCTCTGACACTTTCAAATTTCAAATGTGGGTATTTTCTTTTTAGCTGAGCAGATCTTCTCACGGATGAGGTTCCCACAATCCCCCCGTCTGGAAGGTCATCCAGAGACTTATAAGCAGAGTAAAAGGGCATGACAAGACAATCTGTTGGATCGACCCGCTTAGTGATACCCCCCAGCTCGAAACCCTCTGGTAGTAAAGTGGGCATGTCCTTCAGAGAATGAACGATCAAGTCAAGCTTCTTTGAGGGATCGTCATGGTAAAGATGGTCTTCCAACTCCTTTGTCCATAAAGCTTTACCGCCAAATGAGTACAAAGGTTTGAATTGAATCTGGTCACCAAGAGTTTGCAAAGTGAAAACCTTGCAGTCGTAGTCCGGATACTTTTCTTCGATCAGTTTTAAAACATGGTTGGATTGTATTACCGCCAATTTCGATTTTCTCCCACCAATATGTAGAGTTTCAGGGCCCATAGTACGTGTGTATTTACCAACTACAAATTTATCTAGATTTTCTTCGCTTTTCTTTTTTTCTATTGTTCTAGATATTAATACGGGATGAGAAGAACAGAATATTCAAAATCTAATACAGCCCTGTACCATGCAAACACGAGCGTCAATCTGCCAATGACCTTGAATTCAGGCTATGTGTAGCAATAATACAGATAGTTAGTAGCCTCGTTTATATAAAGCGTTCCTTTACTTTTTCATTTTCTTTCTTTTTTTTATGTTTGATTATTTTACTTTTTCACTTTAAAAAATTGCTGAAATTTTCGTAGCCAAAAAAAAGACCTTCATTGCTTACTCATCGGTTTCTTATTGGTCAGACGCTCCCCAGGGTCAATTGACAAGGAGAGAAGGAATGTAATATGGGAATTGCTGCGTAAAGATGGTCAAAAATCCTGGACTGCCGTACGAACGACAATGTAAGGATGACTGCATTAGCCAGAAAGACATCTTTACCCCCGGTGCTGCCAGGGAGCAAAATAATTACGAAAAGTGGACGCAAAGTTAACTTAAACTACAAGGGTAGCAGCAGAATGTGTCGGTGGTACCGGTGTGATAATGCCCCATTTGAGATGCTTGTAATTGTGGCCTAGCAATAAGAGCGCAAGGCGTTTTTGTTGAAAGGAGAACAAGGTTAGATGGTGACGTTTAGGCGCATAGGCAATCTCCCCTTATTGTTCACCCTTATTTCCACCCTCAAACGATAAAGCTTGCTACTTTGATGAAAAAAATATATAAAAGGGATTGAAAAGCAGATCAAGTATGTAGCAATAGTAGTAATAACTTGTTCAATTGCTTGTCTCAACTTGCCACAAACTATCATCAACATGAATAGGAATACGACTACCAATAAGAACGCGAATTTGAATAACAGTAGAAATGCTAACGCTCCCGGTGAAGCAGGTCATCAGAACAAGACGGGATTGATATACTGGACTAACCCTAGCAAGTCGGGTGCGAGCTTTGCTGCGACTCTGGTGAGTTTGCTGATCCTCAGAAATGTCAATGTTATTTCTGTTTTACTTAAGATCGGATACATGGTGTTGTTCACGAGTTTTGCGGTGGAGCTTTCTACAAAGGTGCTATTTGATAAAGGAGTAGTGTCTAGGTTTGGCATGCAAGAGTCTCCGGACCTTGTTGGCGTCTTAAAGCCTCATATCGACCGCGAATTGGATCGTCTGCCTGCGTTAGAGGACAGAATCAGAAAGTTAGTGTTTGCACACAGAACAAGAAACAATTTTACCATTGGTGTTTCGCTCTATTTCTTGCACGGCCTATTTGCTATATTCTCTATGAACACTGTTTTGATAATGACCACCATCTTTTTGTACACTGTGCCTTTAATCTACGATAGAAAGCAGGCTAGAATTGACCGTGCTATCGACAGGATGAAGGATCTAGTTATTCATAGGTTTCACAAAAATTACAACAAGGTGGTTGAAAAGACTGAACCATACATTGACAAGATTATCCCACCCCAAACCGATGAAGGCAGCTACTCAACCTCTATCAGTAACGAAAACAAATCTTCTACTTCTCAACGTAACAAGAGCGGCCTTTCCTCTTCTGAGTTTGACAACATGAACGACACGTCAGCCTCCAAAAGTGGCAAAGACAGCTATTCTACCTCTCAATATAACCGAGCCGAATATCCGGTTTCTCAGAATGAGAATATTGGCACCTTAAAATCTGGGAAGCAGGAAATACCAACAGAGAAGGATTTCAACAACAGGCATGAAAACTTCAGCAAACCAGATGTCAAGACATATGATCCAAGAACAGTTGATATTGAAGAAGAATTAGCAGCTCATCAGCGTGAACTGGAGCAAAACCTAAAAGATGGTGATTACAATCTGGTAGGAAGCAAGGAAATCCCAGATCCAATCACCGTTCCAGCTCCAACTAGACACACCACTAAACCCGCCGAAAGCCAATCGATTCCCATCAAGAATAATGAAACCTTACACAAAACCACGCACGGCCTAAAGCAAAAATTGCAACACGCATAATCTAGTTTTTTTTTTTTTTTCCTCTTCTTTCTAGCTAGTAGTTCATTTCCTTTTCTTTTTTTCAAAGAGGTCATATATATCACCAACTATATATTTTTTTGAAGAAAAGATATCATTACAACGATAAGTAGTTACAATATTTTTTTATTTAGTTTAAAATAATGAGTAAATGACGTCGCATTTCTTCGCTTTTGTTATTTTTATTCTCCTCTCATTTTTGAGGAGAATGTTACAATATTTTACTAATGTCCTGAATAATATTTGATTTATGGCATAATAAAGAAATGCGAATTCGTTAATTTGTCAAACTTCGAAGAGCATCAACTGCCTTCCTAAAACCCATTCTTGCAGCCCTCTGATAATATTGTTTGGCCAGATCCAAATCAACTTCACAACCGACACCTTTTTCGTAATAAAATCCTAAGGCAAACTCAGTGCGGGCTAATTTACCGTCTGAACACTTGCTGCTCATCAAGGCCCAATTGAATGCCTCTTTATTGTTTGGTTTCAAAATATTTGGTGCTCCCGTTAAGTACCATCCACTTAAGGATAACATTGCCATCGGATTCCCCTTCGGCTGAGCAGCAGCAGCTTTGGAATACCAATATATGGATTTTTTGGCCACCACTGGCAACCCTAGGTCTCCAAACTCATAACAATTTCCTAATTTCCATTGCGCTAAAGAGTACTCAAAATCTTTGGCACATTGTTGGTAGTATTTTATTGCCAGTTGAGAGTCTTTTCGTATGCCGTTCGCAAATAATAGGTTCTGGATTTCTGGCGGCAAAACACTGAATTCATATATTTTACCTAACTCATATAATGTTTGTGGAGAGTCACCCTTTTGGGCAGCTTTGTCAAACCATTTAATAGCTAACAATACATCAGTCTTTTGCATGTTCAGACCGTATAAATGGCTCATCCCTAATTTATACATACACGCAGAATTTGAACAAACTTCTGCGCCATGCTGGTAGTATTGGAAGGCCCTTTTTATGCATTGTTCTTTGGTCGGTGATGGATCCAAAGAAGAGGTGCCCCTTTGGTATTCAAAGCATACACCTGCACGGTAGCATGCATCTGAATTGTTCAATTTCGCAGCTTTACAATAATATTCCAGCGCCTTTTCATCATTTTTAATAACGATGTTTTTGTTCTTTATAGGTAAATAGGGTTGGTGTGAATACAGCGTCCCCATTAAATACATGGCAGGTGGCCATTTTAAAGTTATCAATTTTGTGAGCACCTTGAATGAATGTTCCAAAATGACTTTCTGGTTTTTGAGCATTTCCTCAGGCTTTAAGCTTCTTTTGAGCTTCTCCGCGTTTATGTTATATTGCGATATGAAATCCTCATTAAAGGCATATGTTAGTAATGTTTCACACCATTGCATTTGTATCTCGGGGGTGAATTTTGAAGAGTCAGTAATTGTCTTCTTGTACACTTGATAGAAAGCCAATGCCTCTGGTGAATAGAAAGACAGTTTGTCCTCACCACCTGAGGACTCATTATCGTCTGTCTTCGCGCTGCCAGTGGGTGGTTGATTGATTTTTTGTGGTGGAACAGGATTATTATTCAAAGGTCGTATTGGAGCTTTTTCCTCGGTTCTGTAAACTTTTTCCTGCAGTATCCTAGATTCAGATTCCTCATAGGGTGGCGGCGCTGAGTTGTCCCTTACAGACTCTGATATTCGATTTCCACTGCTTATTGATGCATCTTGTACAGCTGGTGAACACAAACTCTCTTTTGTAGAACTAAAATTGAAAGGAAGTTCATACCTACTACCAGTACTGTTGGTGCCATTATTGGCATATCCTATTTCACCTGTTGGCTTGGAATTAAAAATGTCCATTCCGTTATTACTATTTATGGTTACTGGAGTGCCTAATTGACCACCATCAGCATTCCCGTCTGTGAAATTCAGCGCACTCAAAGGCAGCGATAATGATGAGGAAGATGAAGGGGATGTAAAAGGAATAGCTGGTGTGAGTTCAACGATAGAGTCATCCACTGGATAGGGTGCAGGCACTATATTTTGAGCGGGCAAACCATGCCTATCCGAATTGGCATTTCCCAATTTATGCGAGGACTCCCGCGCCCTTGCTGGTGGAAACATGTTAATGTGTTTGTCATAGAGGTTCGGTTGCGGTTGGCCCTGATTAACCATTGCCTACTGTATTAAAACAAAGTATTAAAACGTGGTGGTACACTCTGTACAAAAGAATAGAAGGAAATGAAAAGAAAACGGAGTTAAAATCTACTTCATAAAAAGAGACGCTTCCAAATCCAGTCTCTACCACGTTCTTGTATATAATTTGAGCAACTCAAATTAAATTACCGGAATATCTGCTTATTCTACAAGCCATAGCATCCAGTGCTAAGGTTCATCTCAAGCCATCTTCAATACACTTGATAATTAGTCGTCAATTTTAAAATTAGGTTTCGTTCTTGAAGGCACTTAACCTAAGCTTTTTACTATATGACCTATTAAACAAGTCTTTTTCATAGTGAAACCTAACGTTTATACACTAATAAACCTAGGGCTTAGTAGAGATTCACACAGAAAAAAACGTAGAGTTATAGCAGTAAACTGAGAAAAGAAAGAAGGTTAGTACAATTGAAGAGTAAGGAAAACAAAAGCTTTAGACCTTATTGGAAGTGCTTGGGCGCGGAGTGTGATTATAAATAATGTTGCAGCTAAGGTTTATGCCTGGATGGGTTCCCAGAAATGGTTTTTTTGGTTTGAAGGAGACAATTGGTACAGTACATAAGAGATTTTATGCTCTGGCTTCTGAACAACCCTCAAGAAAGACAGTAAAGCCGCTGGACTCGAGGAAGACGTTTCTCATCGATACATACAAGCATTTAATGGAGAACAGTTCTATGATTTTTTTTGTCCATTACAATAATCTTTCCAAAACAGAAGATCACCATTTCAGATTCAAGATTAAACAGACGGGAGGGAAACTCACAAAAGTAAGAAACAACCTGTTCGAAGTCTACTTGAGAAATTCGCATCTACCCGACCCATGTGGATTCGTGAAGCGTAAAGAGCAAAACTGGAAACATCCACTCTTGCCACTACTGAAGGGTCCTACGGCCACAATTACATACGAAGACACCAACCCTCAACAAGTAGCCAAGCTATTGAAGGTTCTGCAGTCAGCACAAGACAAGCTGATGGTGATTGGTGCAAAAGTAGAAAACGAAGTTTTGAATGTGGAAAAAATAAACACTTTTAAGACTCTCCCCACAAAGCCGGAAATGCAGTCGCAGTTAGTCAGCGTTTTGCAAATGCTAAGTGGGTTGGGTTTGGTTCGTACGTTGGAAAACAGTTCAAATGCATTGTATTTAACACTAAAATCTCACAATGACAACCAAAAACCTAAAGAGGATGTGGAGTCAACTACAGATGCAGAATCGAAGGGATCAAAGTAAAAGAAAATGCCCGTAATTCAACAAGTTTTATAAAGGTTTTACTATTCAATCATGTACATACATCATCAAAAAATAAAAAGACAATGAAGCAATAACGGTAAATATACTTTAGTCTATGTATTGACGTCAAAATTACCTTTCTTTACCTTTCTTACCTTTTTACATATCTCAGCGACCGTTGAAAAAAAAAAAAATGAAAAATTTTGGTGATGACTTCAGCAAAAAATTTCAGGATATTTCTGACATTTCACTTTATTAAAGCGCCACAAAAGCTGGATTAGTATAGATTCAGCAGTTCCCATAGGATAAAATTTTCAAGCGTTTATTGTTAAGATGAAAGCCAAGCCACTAAGCCAAGATCCAGGCTCCAAGCGTTACGCATACCGTATAAATAAGGAAGAAAATCGTAAGGAGTTGAAGCATGTAAAGATCAATGAAAGTTCTTTGGTGCAAGAAGGCCAGAAGATCGACTTGCCAAAGAAGAGATATTATCGTCAAAGGGCGCATTCCAACCCATTTTCAGATCACCAGTTAGAGTACCCAGTATCTCCCCAGGATATGGATTGGTCCAAATTGTACCCTTACTACAAAAACGCGGAAAATGGACAAATGACAAAGAAGGTGACCATTGCTGATATTGGCTGTGGATTCGGTGGGTTGATGATAGATTTATCACCAGCCTTCCCTGAAGATCTTATCTTGGGGATGGAAATTCGTGTGCAGGTTACAAATTACGTGGAGGATAGAATTATTGCCTTAAGGAACAATACAGCTTCAAAACATGGATTTCAAAACATTAATGTCTTGAGAGGTAACGCTATGAAATTCTTGCCCAACTTTTTTGAAAAGGGCCAGCTTTCTAAAATGTTTTTTTGTTTCCCCGATCCTCATTTCAAACAAAGAAAGCATAAGGCAAGAATTATCACTAACACCTTGCTGAGTGAGTACGCATATGTTTTGAAAGAGGGCGGTGTCGTGTACACAATTACAGACGTCAAAGACCTGCATGAGTGGATGGTAAAACATTTAGAAGAGCATCCTTTATTTGAACGGTTGAGCAAAGAATGGGAAGAAAACGATGAATGTGTGAAAATAATGAGAAATGCCACAGAAGAAGGTAAAAAAGTGGAAAGAAAGAAGGGTGACAAGTTCGTCGCTTGTTTCACAAGATTACCAACGCCAGCCATATTGTAACATAGATGTATAACTAGAACAATTTACCACATATACATAACTATTTCTTATGTTTTTTTCCTAAAATCCTTTATCCAACTACAATCTACTAAGGCTTAAGCTATTTTCCTTTTCATTATTTAATAACTGTTCTTTCAGTTTACAGCTCCATTTATATCCGGTTAATTTTCTATTGCTACCAACGATTCTATGGCAAGGTACTAACAATGCCAGGTTATTTGAGCCGCAAGCTCTTCCGACAGATCTTGCGGCAGTTGGCTTCCCTATTCTCTTTGCAATATCACCATATGTTGCGACGTGACCGTGTTCCACGTTTAAAAGCTCATTCCAAACTTTACGTTGAAAATCTGTTCCAAACAGGAACTCAAAGGGAATAGCGCCCGATGGTAATGGCATTTTGTTTTCTAAACATATTGTATAATTTTCGATTGATTTCTTATATGTTTCTGCCTCTTTTAGTTCCTGTAAATCGTACATTGTATCCTGTTTCTCATGTTTCTTCAAGAAGCCTTCCACCTTTCCCAATAAAAAAAGCTTATCATTACCTAACGAGGCAAAAACAAGGTTTTGAGTCTTTTCCCTAAACACCAAAAATGCACCAGTCACTTCAGTTTCAATGAATGTATAGTAAAGCAGTTCCTTCATCGTTGGTCCATTTAGATCAAAAATGCGACCGTTTTCAATTTTTTTTTTTTGTGCATATGCTATATCATTACTTGATTAATCTTCCTTGTTTCCACCGCATTTTAAATGCCCTGCCAGGCCAATAGCGCCGTGCCTTTTTTCTAATGACTATAATAAGAATATGTATGTAGGATAAAACTAAACATTTATACTTAGGATGAAGCAAATATTTTTATGAGGCCATACTAGGCAACTGCCATGTCTCCAGGCGAATTCTGGCCCCCACCTGAACTGGGTTTATTCGCAGCAATGTTGTCGCTGATATTTGGATCGGTTCTGTTATGAAAACTGAAAAATTCTCCAGTCCTTGATGGTCCTGAATCAGATGTAATGAAATAAACATTTTGTGCAGAACCGTGTGTCTGGTTCGATAAGTTTCCGTTTTTGGGTAGAATTTGCTCATTTTGAATAGATGAATAGGCTTGATTATTTTGTTTGATACTACTTCCTAGAGTGTTTATCTGATACGCGGAAAAAGATGGTGAGGAGGAGAATTCAGAACCAGTATCGTCAAAAACATCATCATGGTTACCGCTACCATTTCCGGTAGAATCATCATCAGAATCTAATCCTTCGTCACGGGTTTCTATAGGAAAAATCTTTAGCACAAATATAATGGAAATAAAGGAAGATAAAGATGGAATAAGATAAAACTTCCAAGACAGACGGTCAATAAGTATAGGGGTTATTAAGCTGACGAACCACTTAAAAATCCAATAAAAGTTTGAGACTAGTAGTATCACTGGGGCCTGTGACAAGTGAGGTAAAAGCTCAATGGTCATAACCCACCCTATAGAATCCCAACTGATGAAGTGCGTAAAAAGAAAAACAGCAAATAGTATTGATATATACCTCGTTGTGCTCTTGGGAAACCAGTCTGTAAAAGATATGGTAAATAGCAATACACACATCACAATCGAACCTAAGAGTACATTCGTTTTCTCTTTACGTTTCCGTAACACCAAGGGAACATATGCTAATATTACGATGCTGTAAATTAAAGCATTAAGTCCCGTTAAATAGATAGATTTTCTTTCTCCTCTCCCCATTTGTTGTAATATTAACGGTGAGTAATACAAGAAAGCATCCACTCCATTTGTTCGTGTGAGAAGTTGGAAACCTATCAACAATTTTATTATTGAAGAAAAATCCTTTAAGATATACGCATATGGATAGGAGTTTTTTTGAAGGTGTGACTTTAATAATATGTCTCGTTTCAGGACCCTAAATTTCAACTGAGTTTGGTTTTCTTCGAAATTTCCATCATCGAAAACATTCGATATTAAAACCAATGCCTCTACGTCGTTTTTTTGCTTCAACAGCCACGAAGGGGACTCTAAAATAAGATAGAACGACATTAGGTTTAGTATTATTCCAAGTGCCACATGTGTTGACAAAGGGTATCTCCATGCAAAGCCCAAATATCTGAAAGCACAATTAATCCATATTCCGAATGAATACGCAATGACACTAGAGATGCATTGAATGGAAATTAATGTCCGTTTTCTTATATAGGGAAGGGGAAACTCGAATTGATAAATTATTACCATAGAAAAGGCAAAGCCCATACCTACTCCGAGTAAGAATCTACCCAGTAGTAAACACCATTGGTTTAGAGCCAAGACCTGAACAATTGCACCCAAAGAGTATATCATTGTGCTTATTTGGAGCATTTTTTTCCTGCTACAAGGCTCCAGGATGCCAGAATAGACAAATAACGACGCCATGAACGCACCCAGATTAACAATGCTCACTATATTGCCCAGCGGAGAAGTAAGTGGGTAATGAAAATACTTCTGGAACGACAAAGTCATAACGTTACCAGATATGAGGCCTTGGTCCAACCCTGACAGCGAGGAAACTAGCACCACAAAAGATATGAACGAAGTACGCAAAACTCGACTGGAATGCCTTTTTTTCTTACTTCGTAGTTGTGAGATTTCAGCCTGTTGTAGTAATTGGCGGTATGGATCATCCATTGATAATCTAGGGGTATGTTCAGAAAGCGGCAAAACCACAGTAGCATCGCTGTCTCTATATAGAGAACCACGACGCGAGCTATGAGCCGTGATGTTGTTCTCAAATCTGAATATGTCGGGGTTCTTGTGGGGCAGTGAAGTTAGTGCGGTATCATCCTGTTTACTGTTAAAATCCTGTGCTAGCTGATGTGCCCTATCAATATGCGCCGAACTATTAGCTTCCTGAGTAAGTGGTTTATTTGAACGTGACATGTTTAACGGAGGTTTCATTTCCTTGAAAAAGCTGAGATAGTAACAGGTTCCTCTGTAGTATTAAGTTTTAGCGCTCTTCTTTATGTGCATTCTTTTTGTCCTGAACTGGCCCAGAAGCCCTCCAAAGCAATCCTTTATTTTTTTAGAACTACGCGGCTGACGTCCTTACCTCGGCACGGTGATACAGCTATTGCATTCGAAAAGTAGTTAGTCAAAAAACAGGAAATAATACATAAAGTACAAACTCATATTGTTATACATTTTATATTCACAAGCTGAATGCCAAGGAAAATAGAGAAGAAGTTCATGTACTTCATTTGCTCAACAGGTTATCGAATCTAGGTATCAAAGATTGAGCTAACGCAAATGAGAAAACCAGTTTTGGACCCGTTGTTAGTAATTTAGGTGTTAAGCCCTTGAAAAACGCAGTTACACCTTCATTTTTCAGTGTGTTTTTGACGATTCTCAACCCGCTTTCAGGATTATCAAAATTTCTATTTTGAATTCTTGTCTTGATGACATCTAATGGAGCAGAAACGATCAGAGAGGAGCAAGCACCGACGATGGAGGAGATGAAGTTTTGGGACCAAGTAGCTTGAGAATAATCTTTCAAACCCAAGATATACTCCTTGGCGAATGCATTACCACCAAAAAGGGCGAATGAACCGGGAGCATTTCTGGCAGCCGTCCACCCCCAACCCCTATATAAGTTGAACAGGCCTTCGTCTCTCAAAATCTTGATGAAACCTCTACCTTTGAACGATTCGGGATTGGTCTGTCTCTTAATCTTCAACACGTCCAGCGGCAAAAGAACAATTTCACCAATACCAATCAAAGATCCAGCAGCGGCGGATCTCATTGCCTTACCAGTCTTTTCACCGAAAAGATTATCAAAATCCTTTTTGTAGTGCTTATTCAAAAACTCGTTAGCAAAAGGCTGACCACCATATTTATACACTCTTTGAAGAACTTTGTATGATGCAGCGTAACCGAGACCCGGGAACAAGGTAAACAAACGTTTGCCCAAAGGTTCGCTGAAATGATCACGAAAAATAACACGATTCAATTCCTGGCCAGAGGTTATTTTGGTGTGGTTGGACATCAGTCTTTTGGAAATGGTGTCCACAGGATGGAAGACGGCAATTTCCATTATGCCTGCAGAGGCGGACCCCAAAAGACGAGCTAATCCTGATTGTTTCTTATCGGTATGAGGCATATTTCCCTTTTCTAATACTTTGGAAGATGCTTTGTTTGATATATGTCAAAAGGCTAAATATTAACCATCAAAAGAGATACACGATTTATATAGTCACCTCTATATATCTATGTCGTCGCTTTGTAGAAAATGTGACAGCAAATGCACAGTGACTCACGAGTTTTTGTTTTCTCGAGCTTTATCAAGAATTGCGATCGTTCTTTAATTTTCATTTTCTTTTTTTTTCGGACAGTGGCGGCGGTGCTACATGCCATTGGTCTACAAGGAAACTGTGGCAGCGAAGATTAACGGTGGTATGTTTGTGATAGAGCTTCCTTTGCAGATATGCGGATGCCGTAGTGATCTCTACCGCTTCGTATTTATATTTATTTATGCAGTCCTGAACAATGCTTTGAATCCGCCAAGCTTTGTGCTACAGGAGGAGTTGATGTGTCTAGTGTGACTGGTTCATTTGCCACCAATTTTGGCCGATCGTCTTTCTTTGCAGTCTCTTGAGATTTGTCTTTTGAAGGAAGTTGAGGACCGTCCGTGGGCACCCTTGGCAGAGTTTTCAGAGTCAAAGACTTCAGGTTGGCTATATGTGGTGGTTGTAGTCTTGATAAGTAGGATTTCCTTGATGAGTAATCAAGGTTTAGTGTTGTGCTCCTTTCGGAATATGACTGCCCGTCTGGAGCCGCTAATAGAAGCCGTTGGGGGGTGTTGTCAATTTCTTGATGGTTCGAATGCTGGGATAAGAGTAGAAGAGGCGCATATGTACTTGCCACAGCGGGGGCGAGTGGACACGATTTTTCGCTACGAAGTTTTTGGAATATGCCCAAATGATGTTTGCGCTGGGCTGGTGGTAGCCGTTGAATTAATGATTGCACGTAACTCTGCAGTAGCTTGATGGTATTATTTTTTCTTTCTAAATGCAAGTGGGTAGTTCGGCTCCTCTCATCGGCCATTTTCTTATGCAACCTTAGATCTTGCAATTCCTGTTCCTGGATAGCGAACAAATCCTCTGGATTGTTTTCCTCAAAGGGGTCCACCAAAGTCACATTGGTGGGGATTTGTACTTGATTTTGTGTTTCTGTTTCTATTTGCCCCTTTGTTTCTGATTGTTGCGATAGTTCTGCTTGTAATGCTTCGATAGTCTCCCTCTGGTTAGCGATGCTTTTCTTGTAGGATAACATCGTGAGATTGGCTTTGTCGACCAGCTCAGGAATACATTTAAGATAGTCATCCTTTGCTTTAGCCTGCTTCTTCAAGTGCTCCAGTGATTTGGTTGCTTGTAGCAGTTGCATTTTCAAGTTATTCACTTTGATTTCGGAATTTTTTCTCACGTTATTCAGTTCTCGCCTCACTTTAGCCAGCTCTTTTGAGCTTTCTGCATCAAACACCTTGCTGTCTAAACTTAGTTCTAGTCCTTCGTAGTATTTTTCATGGAACGTGTGAATCTCATCTAACTTGGTGTTCACCGTGTTCTGGACGTTTTTGTAGTCCTGTAACTTGGCGCAGATTTCCTTTTTGAGATTAACAAGCAAAGTGTATTCATCGTAGTTGCGTTCTTCTTTGCTAGAGGGAAGTCGAACAAGTTCGATTCTCTTTTCAGAAGAGCTCTTGTGCGTTTCCTTTAACGCGTTGTTCTCATCCAGGATACTTTTCATTTTTCCATGTAAACTAGCCATCTTAATTTCATAGCCTATGATCTCGCCGGACAATAACTTGGCGCTAGACACTAAAGCGGCTTCATTTTCTCGGTAATGCTTCACTAAGGATTGAAGCTCCTCGACTTTGCTTTTCATCCGCCTTAAAGATGACTTCTTTTGTACTCTTGAGCTGCTGAGGCCCTTCGTCACAGCCGCATATTCCTTGTCCGAGTTGAAAGATGAGCTCGACTCCTGATCACTACCATCTATCACACTGCGAGTGATGGCATCCAAGACACCACGATTTTTTGGCATAAGCACTCAGTCTTGGCCTTTTTCCCTCCTTTCTCCACTGATCGAAGCTGTGTGCAAAAATCGTCCCCGGTGTTTATTTATTTGTCCTATGGATAGATATGTTACTCACGCGTCGCGTCGCTCCTAAAGACATGAAAAGCGCTTTTACATCTTTGCTAATACTAGCATCGCAGAAGATCTTCTCCATTGCTATGCAACATACCTGCCTTGGTAGTTGGTTTCATAATTTACAATATACAAAGTTATATGCCCTCCGAGTCAAGGAAAAAATTGTCTTCCAAAAAAGGTGCAACTGTGCGTTTAGAATTGGTGGAGAATTATGTGATATGCTTCTTCACCGTCCTCTGCTTCTGCCTAATACCACACTCATCAATTGACTGGAGATCTGGCCTATCTTACTACTACTTCATAGATTTTTTTTTTTTCATCTATCCCCTTCCATCCCCTTCTGGTTCTACCCCTTCAGCGTGAAAAATCACCATACACGATCAATCCGCCCGAGAACGAAAAGTGAAAAGAACAAACAAGTCGTGTCAGATCCATTCCTCTATTCCTGTAGTCGGGTTGCATTCTGAATTTACACGTCACGAACCAGCACTATTTCGCTACTGTAGGTGTAGAACATTAGGACAAGGCAAGCTTCTGCGATAGACACTTTACTCACACATATTTCCCTTTGTTCCCGTTTGCTCTCCCTAATTTAACAATAAAGATGGTCAAACTTGCTGAGTTTTCTCGAACAGCCACGTTTGCGTGGTCACATGATAAAATTCCATTATTGGTCTCTGGTACCGTATCTGGTACGGTGGATGCTAATTTCTCCACTGATTCATCTCTAGAATTGTGGTCATTGTTGGCTGCTGATTCGGAGAAGCCTATTGCTTCCTTGCAAGTGGATTCCAAATTCAATGATTTGGATTGGTCTCATAATAACAAGATTATTGCTGGTGCTCTGGATAACGGTAGTTTGGAATTGTACTCCACCAATGAAGCAAACAACGCTATCAACTCCATGGCCAGATTTAGCAACCATTCTTCCTCTGTGAAGACGGTAAAGTTTAACGCAAAGCAAGACAACGTTCTTGCTTCGGGTGGTAACAACGGTGAAATTTTTATTTGGGACATGAATAAATGCACTGAATCGCCCTCCAATTATACTCCATTGACACCGGGTCAATCGATGTCGTCCGTTGACGAGGTCATTTCCCTAGCATGGAACCAATCTTTGGCCCATGTTTTTGCATCTGCCGGGTCGTCTAATTTCGCATCTATTTGGGATTTGAAGGCTAAGAAGGAAGTCATTCATCTAAGTTACACTTCACCTAATTCAGGTATCAAGCAACAGCTGTCCGTTGTTGAATGGCACCCAAAAAACTCCACAAGAGTGGCAACGGCTACTGGTAGCGATAATGATCCATCTATCCTGATCTGGGACTTAAGAAACGCCAACACACCATTGCAGACTTTAAATCAAGGCCATCAAAAGGGTATTTTGTCACTAGATTGGTGTCATCAGGACGAACATCTATTATTGTCCAGTGGTAGAGATAATACCGTTCTCCTATGGAACCCTGAGTCAGCCGAACAACTGTCCCAATTCCCAGCTCGTGGAAACTGGTGTTTTAAGACCAAATTTGCACCAGAGGCTCCAGACCTATTTGCTTGTGCCTCCTTTGATAACAAAATTGACGTACAGACTTTGCAAAATCTCACAAACACTTTGGATGAGCAAGAAACCGAAACTAAGCAGCAAGAATCTGAAACAGATTTTTGGAATAATGTTTCTCGAGAGGAATCAAAAGAGAAGCCAACTGTTTTCCATTTACAAGCCCCAACTTGGTATGGGGAACCATCTCCCGCAGCTCATTGGGCTTTCGGTGGTAAATTGGTTCAAATTACTCCAGATGGTAAAGGTGTATCTATAACAAACCCAAAAATTTCAGGCTTAGAATCAAACACTACTTTGAGTGAAGCGTTGAAAACTAAGGATTTCAAACCATTAATAAATCAAAGACTGGTCAAAGTTATTGATGACGTTAATGAAGAAGATTGGAATTTATTGGAAAAGTTATCAATGGACGGTACTGAGGAGTTCTTGAAAGAGGCTCTTGCATTTGACAACGATGAATCAGATGCACAAGACGATGCCAACAATGAGAAAGAAGACGATGGGGAAGAATTCTTTCAACAAATTGAAACCAATTTCCAACCCGAGGGCGATTTCTCCTTGTCTGGTAATATCGAACAAACTATTTCCAAGAACTTGGTTTCTGGCAACATTAAGAGCGCTGTGAAAAATTCTCTAGAGAATGACTTACTAATGGAGGCCATGGTGATCGCATTAGATTCAAATAACGAAAGATTAAAGGAAAGTGTCAAGAATGCCTATTTTGCGAAGTATGGATCTAAATCATCGCTCTCAAGGATACTATACTCCATTTCTAAGAGGGAAGTAGATGATTTGGTTGAAAATTTGGATGTCTCTCAGTGGAAGTTTATCTCTAAAGCAATTCAAAACTTATATCCAAATGATATCGCCCAGAGGAATGAAATGTTGATTAAATTGGGAGACAGGTTAAAGGAAAATGGTCATAGACAAGATTCTTTGACTTTGTACTTGGCTGCCGGATCATTAGATAAGGTGGCTTCAATTTGGTTATCAGAATTTCCAGATTTGGAGGATAAATTGAAGAAAGATAATAAGACAATTTATGAAGCTCATTCCGAATGTCTAACTGAGTTCATTGAAAGATTCACCGTATTTTCCAACTTCATTAATGGAAACTCTACCATTAATAATGAGCAATTAATTGCCAAATTTTTGGAATTTATCAATTTAACTACTTCCACAGGAAATTTTGAACTAGCCACTGAATTCTTAAATAGTTTACCAAGTGACAATGAAGAGGTTAAAACAGAAAAGGCACGTGTCTTGATTGCTTCCGGCAAATCATTACCGGCACAAAATCCTGTGACAGCGACGACCAGCAAAGCCAAGTATACAAACGCCAAGACAAATAAGAACGTTCCTGTACTACCAACTCCTGGAATGCCTTCTACTACTTCTATTCCTAGTATGCAGGCACCATTTTATGGTATGACACCAGGCGCCTCTGCAAATGCTCTACCTCCAAAGCCGTACGTTCCAGCAACCACCACTAGTGCTCCTGTTCATACAGAAGGTAAATATGCGCCACCAAGCCAACCTTCGATGGCGTCACCTTTTGTTAACAAAACAAATAGCTCGACCAGATTGAATTCTTTTGCTCCTCCGCCTAACCCATATGCCACTGCAACAGTTCCTGCAACGAACGTATCTACAACGTCGATTCAGCAAAACGCTTTTGCTCCTATACAACCTGGTATGCCTATTATGGGCGACTATAATGCTCAATCTAGCTCTATTCCTTCACAACCTCCAATTAATGCTGTATCGGGTCAAACGCCACATCTCAACCGTAAAGCCAATGATGGTTGGAATGATTTGCCTTTGAAGGTCAAAGAAAAACCATCTCGTGCCAAGGCTGTATCTGTTGCCCCTCCAAATATCCTATCGACACCAACTCCATTAAATGGTATCCCTGCAAATGCTGCTAGTACCATGCCTCCGCCACCTCTTTCCAGAGCTCCCTCTTCTGTGTCAATGGTATCACCACCTCCTCTACACAAAAATTCTAGAGTCCCATCCTTGGTTGCAACTTCTGAGTCACCAAGGGCATCCATATCAAATCCATACGCTCCTCCTCAATCATCACAACAATTCCCAATAGGTACTATTTCTACAGCAAATCAAACGTCAAACACCGCTCAGGTAGCTTCATCGAACCCCTATGCTCCACCACCACAACAAAGAGTAGCAACCCCATTATCTGGAGGCGTGCCTCCAGCTCCGTTGCCAAAGGCCTCTAATCCATATGCTCCAACTGCAACCACTCAACCCAACGGTTCCTCCTATCCTCCAACCGGTCCGTATACTAATAACCATACCATGACCTCTCCTCCTCCCGTTTTTAACAAACCTCCCACTGGCCCCCCTCCGATTAGCATGAAGAAGAGAAGCAACAAGTTAGCTAGTATAGAACAAAACCCATCTCAAGGTGCTACTTATCCTCCAACCCTTTCCAGCTCGGCCTCTCCATTGCAGCCTTCTCAACCGCCAACTTTGGCTTCTCAGGTTAATACCTCCGCTGAGAATGTCAGCCATGAAATTCCAGCTGATCAACAACCCATTGTCGACTTCTTGAAAGAAGAACTGGCTCGCGTAACACCATTGACCCCAAAGGAGTACTCCAAACAATTAAAGGATTGTGATAAACGATTAAAGATTCTTTTCTACCATTTGGAAAAGCAGGATTTATTAACCCAACCAACAATCGATTGTTTACATGACCTCGTCGCATTAATGAAGGAAAAGAAATACAAAGAAGCTATGGTCATCCATGCTAATATCGCTACAAACCATGCTCAAGAGGGTGGTAACTGGCTGACAGGAGTGAAGAGGTTGATTGGCATAGCTGAAGCGACTTTGAATTAATTCAGTCTCAAAACTTTCAGTACAAAAAGTGGCGTATTGGCCTTGTTTTTTTCTTATTATGTCTTATAGTATTATATTTATATATTTATGTACTTATCCTTTTATGTTTAAACCTAATCAAGATCACAATTAGAACTAGCTTAACATTACTTCTCAAAACCAACCAATACCTCTTATATCTTTTTTACAGCCTTTCCCTTATGTTTTTACCATGTACACCTCGAGCGGCAAATCTCCGGGGAAATTTTAAACTTGCCGCATCGCACATTCTAAAGAACAAAAGGAGGAGGAACTGTCAATTATTCTATAATCTGGGGAAGTTCAGTCATACTGAGAAAAACTAGACAATAGTCCTATCCTCGGCAAATTGCATTGATAGTACTTACACATCGAGAGATCATAGGACAGATAAGAAGCATTTTATTGAAGAAAAACAGAGAGAGTCACTATAAGTTGACCTCACTATAGAAATTAAAACAGAAAAGTTTTACTGAGGACCTTTTTAAACAGAAGGATATGCCTTTGTTGGCATAGAAAGAAGAATTTATAAATGGATCCTAATAGTAACAGTTCTAGCGAAACATTACGCCAAGAGAAACAGGGTTTCCTAGACAAAGCTCTTCAGAGGGTGAAGGGCATAGCACTGCGACGAAACAATAGTAACAAAGATCATACAACAGATGATATGACAGGTAGCATACGAACCCCTACGAGCTTGCAGCGGCAAAATTCTGACAGGCAATCTAATATGACATCCGTGTTTACGGATGACATTTCTACCATAGACGACAACTCAATTTTATTTTCAGAGCCTCCTCAGAAACAATCTATGATGATGTCTATATGCGTAGGTGTTTTTGTTGCAGTTGGCGGATTTTTATTTGGTTATGATACAGGTCTGATCAACAGTATTACATCTATGAACTATGTGAAGTCACACGTAGCACCTAATCACGATTCATTTACCGCCCAACAAATGTCCATTTTGGTGTCATTTTTGTCATTGGGAACTTTTTTTGGGGCTTTAACTGCACCATTTATATCTGATTCGTATGGCAGGAAGCCTACTATCATTTTCAGTACAATTTTCATTTTCTCTATCGGAAATTCTTTACAGGTAGGTGCTGGAGGAATCACATTATTGATTGTGGGAAGGGTCATTTCAGGTATCGGTATAGGCGCAATTTCAGCGGTTGTTCCATTGTATCAAGCAGAAGCTACACATAAATCATTAAGAGGTGCTATTATTTCTACCTACCAATGGGCCATTACCTGGGGTTTGCTCGTGTCAAGTGCAGTGTCGCAAGGGACACACGCAAGAAACGACGCATCTTCGTATCGGATTCCCATAGGGTTGCAATATGTCTGGTCGTCATTTCTCGCTATCGGGATGTTCTTTCTCCCTGAGAGTCCACGCTATTACGTTTTGAAAGACAAGCTAGATGAAGCAGCTAAATCTTTATCGTTTTTAAGAGGTGTACCAGTTCATGATTCTGGGTTACTGGAAGAACTAGTTGAAATAAAGGCAACGTATGATTACGAGGCATCTTTTGGTTCTTCGAACTTCATTGATTGTTTTATTTCAAGTAAAAGTAGACCAAAGCAAACTCTAAGGATGTTTACGGGAATTGCCCTTCAAGCATTTCAACAATTTTCAGGTATCAACTTTATATTTTACTACGGTGTCAATTTCTTCAATAAGACAGGAGTCAGTAATAGTTATCTGGTTTCATTTATAACCTATGCTGTTAATGTTGTCTTTAATGTTCCTGGTTTGTTCTTTGTGGAATTTTTTGGTAGACGTAAGGTGCTGGTTGTTGGGGGTGTTATCATGACTATAGCCAACTTTATTGTGGCCATTGTTGGGTGTTCCTTAAAGACTGTAGCGGCCGCAAAAGTTATGATAGCATTTATATGTCTATTCATAGCTGCCTTTTCTGCTACATGGGGTGGTGTTGTTTGGGTTATTTCAGCAGAACTGTACCCATTGGGTGTGAGATCTAAATGTACGGCTATATGCGCTGCTGCTAACTGGCTTGTAAACTTTATTTGTGCTTTAATTACCCCTTATATTGTAGATACTGGGTCGCATACATCATCATTAGGTGCAAAAATATTCTTCATTTGGGGCTCCTTAAATGCGATGGGGGTGATAGTTGTTTACTTGACCGTTTATGAAACGAAGGGTTTGACATTAGAAGAGATTGATGAATTATATATTAAGTCATCCACTGGTGTCGTGTCACCAAAATTTAATAAAGATATCAGGGAACGCGCACTTAAATTCCAATACGATCCTTTGCAAAGATTAGAAGACGGAAAGAACACTTTTGTTGCTAAAAGAAATAATTTTGACGATGAAACACCAAGAAATGATTTTCGAAATACGATATCGGGCGAAATAGATCATAGCCCCAATCAAAAAGAAATTCATTCTATCCCTGAACGTGTTGATATTCCTCCTAGTACAGAAATTCTTGAAAGCCCGAACAAAAGTAGTGGTATGACAGTCCCTGTAACACCTCCTCTGCAAGACGTTCCAATCCCGCAAACAACAGAGCCTGCTGAAATTCGAACCAAATATGTGGACCTAGGAAATGGGCTTGGTCTTAATACGTATAATAGAGGGCCTCCCTCACTCTCAAGCGACTCAAGCGAAGATTACACAGAAGATGAAATAGGCGGGCCCTCATCTCAAGGCGACCAAAGTAATAGAAGTACTATGAATGATATTAATGATTATATGGCACGTCTCATTCACAGTACTTCTACTGCAAGTAACACGACAGATAAGTTCTCCGGTAACCAAAGTACCCTTCGTTACCACACGGCTTCCTCACATTCGGATACAACTGAAGAGGACAGCAATTTGATGGACCTGGGAAACGGGCTTGCCTTGAATGCTTATAACAGAGGTCCACCTTCAATTTTAATGAATTCCAGTGATGAAGAGGCAAATGGTGGTGAGTCGTCTGATAATGTGAACACAGCTCAAGACTTGGCTGGTATGAAGGAACGAATGGCGCAGTTTGCGCAGAGCTATATTGACAAGAGAGGCGGTCTGGAACCTGAAACTCAATCTAATATTTTGAGCACTTCTCTCTCCGTGATGGCAGATACTAATGAACATAATAATGAAAGCCTCCACTCAAGCGAAGAAAACGCCACTAATCAACCTGTAAATGAAAATAATGATTTGAAATAATTAATTTAATGTTATTCGATGTATTAATTAAGCGGACGTGCATTTTAATTTTAATCATGTGAAAGAAATAATTGTAACTTGAGATACTACTCAACTTTTATAGATACACAATGTTTATCTTGACACACATTCAATTACATTACTCGATTTAATGCCTTTCCAAAATTATGATCTTTTCTTCTATAACACTTTTGGATACTTAGCCGCCGACGGATACCATCTTCGGTCAACGTTGGAAGTCATTATAAACGAAAAGGTTTCCCAATAGAAAAGTCCTGCAGGAGCCACGTATAACACTGGCTTGAATTATCAACAACTCTCGAAGGCGCTGGAAGAGAATTTTTACGCAAGTTAGTATTCGCATAACATTAGTTGGCAAATTACACAATTTTTTGATACAATATATATACATATATTTTCCCCATTGTTTTTCTTAGATGCCCACGATGATCAAAAAGGATGATAAAGCAATGGAGCCCCCTAATGAAAAACCGCATAGAAAGATCGAAAGAGATGATGTCCCAGAATCTTCCAATCACATCCCACCTCCAGAATCTGGTGTCTTAAAGGGCGGTAAAGTTAATTCAAAAACCAGAGCTTTAAAGGCCGTTACAAGTATCATTGCAGACGCCGATGAGAACCCTCAGAAGAAAGTGAACAATGAGACGAATGGAGTCCAAAAGCAAAAGACAGAAGATTTGAGTAAAAGAATAGGTAAATTTGAATACCTTTTTTACAAGTTTTTACTTGTGTTGTTATACATCTGCTTCGGGTCGTTTCGGTACGGTCAATACCAATATCATAAAATGAAACTAAGAATATTCAGTATCATCTACAACCATGCATATACACCACAGTTGATTAGACAGGACGTTATTCCTCTGAAAAAAATTCCTAAAAGGTTGGCCGCTATCTTGGAAGTCAAGCCAGTTGGCGACGTTGGCGGCGGTGTGACAGGTTTATTAAATGACGCGAGTGAAATTGTTTGCTGGACTGTTTCAGCTGGTATAAAACATTTGATGTTGTACGATTACGATGGAATATTACAAAGAAATGTTCCAGAGCTGAGAATGGAAATTCATTCCAACCTGGCCAAATATTTTGGGCCAGCTCATGTTCCAAACTACGCTGTTAAAATACCTCATTCTAACAAGATATTCTACAATCTAGACGGAATTGAAACCGAGACTGATGTAGGCAATGAGATAGAAGCTAACCAAGAAAAGGACAAAATTGCTATTGAAATTTCTTTATTGTCTAACAGAGATGGTAGAGAAACGATTGTCGATCTGACCAAAACTATGGCTGAGTTATGTGCGGTTAACGAATTGAGTGTTTCTGACATCACAATGGATTTAGTTGATTCAGAATTGAAACAACTAGTTGGACCCGAACCAGATTTACTGTTATACTTCGGGCCTTCGTTGGATTTACAAGGGTTCCCACCTTGGCATATTAGATTAACCGAATTTTATTGGGAAAAAGATAACAACGAAGTCATATATTCGGTTTTCATCCGCGGCCTAAGACAGTACGCAGGATGTAAAGTGAATGTTGGTAAATGATACTTAAGAGCTAAACGAAAAGATAAGTATCTCGCTCAACCTTTTAATTTTGCACAGTTGAATTCTCGTCTGATACTTAAGAAAGTCATTGCCCACATATATAACAGTAGTAATAATGATAATGATAGCAATAGTTTTAAGCTAGCTACTTAGTTGCATTTTTCAATAGTTTAGTAAAAAAAGTCACGCAATAAGCTCTCAAGAAGCCACTAATACCGTAATGATAGCAGTTTATTGTAGAAAAACCATGTTATTACCCTTCCCTTTTTATTTCTTTTCGCGTTGCAAATCACATATAACGAGGTGGCTTGTATTTGTCAAACCAAAAAAAAAAAATGAAAATCGAAAAATGGAAAAACAGAGAGAGAAACGGAATCTTTGACACGTTCTCGATCCACTTGTTTATCGAGGTGGTTTTTATAAGTCTTGCTAGATAGAAAGTTCATTTTGTTTTGAAACTTTTTGGAACCTCTGGCATTGAAGGTATAAGAAAGAACTCAAACAGGTTTAATAGAATTAAAAATGGGTTTGTTCGCCTCTAAGTTGTTCAGTAACCTTTTTGGTAACAAAGAAATGCGTATTCTTATGGTTGGTCTTGATGGTGCTGGTAAGACCACCGTTTTGTACAAGTTGAAATTGGGTGAAGTTATCACTACCATTCCAACAATTGGTTTCAACGTTGAGACTGTCCAATATAAGAACATTTCATTCACTGTCTGGGATGTCGGTGGACAAGACAGAATTAGATCTCTATGGAGACACTACTACAGAAACACTGAAGGTGTTATCTTTGTTGTCGATTCTAACGATAGATCGCGTATTGGTGAAGCTAGAGAAGTTATGCAAAGAATGTTGAACGAAGATGAATTGAGAAACGCCGCTTGGTTGGTGTTCGCTAACAAGCAAGATTTGCCAGAAGCCATGTCTGCTGCTGAAATCACTGAAAAACTAGGTTTACATTCTATTAGAAACCGTCCATGGTTTATCCAAGCCACGTGTGCTACCTCCGGTGAAGGTTTGTATGAAGGTTTGGAATGGTTAAGTAACAGTTTGAAAAACTCAACTTAAAAATTCTAGAATATGGATCAAATACGCTTGTATAAACTAAATGAAACATAAAGATTAAGAACTTAAGAGGCCAACGTCGATGGATTTATTGACGATCACCAGCCAACACATATAGATTTTAGTGTAAAAGCAATAAAAACCAAGATAATAAAATAAAAAAATACTGAAGAAGCCTAACTAGTATAAACTACTTTAACTAATAATGGCAATTTGATATAGAAACAAAGAAACATGATATATTTAGGATATAGAATATACAACGCATTTTCATTTGTTTTACAGCACCCCTGCGTGAATCATATATTGACGTTTCGCTCTCAGGTCCACCGTGTTCTCAAAAGATACTTTTAAAACCTAAAACACACGAAATCATATTATAATAATTTAGAATGATAGTGTGGTACTGTGTCAATTGACTGTTCAAGACTGAAGAGGATCTTTGATTTGTTGTTACTCAACAAATAATCTTCACGAAAACTTTCTCAATCTAAGGACTGTACTAATCTCAGACCCATACATATCTACACCCATAACTTTTACATTTATTTTTTTATCACATAATAGGTAGCTTAAATTGCAAAGTCGCAAAAAAAATGGCAGCGCAGCCTCTCCGGGTGAACCCCACGACAACTTACCTGGCACTCCATGCACTAACGGGCGGGTTTGGACAGGATTCCAGCATCAATTTTGCAAAATTCACACCTGAGTAATTCATATATGTAATATAATGTTAAGCATACGCTGTCGATTAGCACTACTATTGACCGTAGAATAGGTACAGTGAGACAGTATATTCGAAATGGTATGTTTGAGATGAACAAAATAATAAAGACTGACAACAGCAGAACAGAGAGGATCATAGCAACCTAGTGCAAGAAAGAGCCTCGAAGCGTTAAACTTTTGGAACGTAATTCATCCGTTGGCTATGTCTATTTAATACAGTTAGAATACGAAAGCTGTAATCAAGTATATCGGATTATTCGCAAGCAAAGAATCAAGGAAAAGAAAGTGAAAATAGCATACATCCTTAAATTCAGAGGTTTTGCTGGATTTTAATAGGGAAGTTTACGTTATGATTGTTGGCCGTAGATCGCTTAGCGTTTGACCAAATTTAATTCTCCTAATTTTTTATTGTAAAAAAGCCTTCCAACGAAATAGATTAGTTATTGGTTTTTTTCTCTGTTACAAGGGATATATGATGCCTGTGCTTGTTAGTTCATTATAAGTGCTAATAAAATACTAACGTTAATAAAAATTTGGAATGTTATTTCATTTTTTATCCTATTAATAGGCCGGTGTTAAAGCTTACGAACTAAGAACCAAATCCAAGGAACAATTGGCTTCTCAATTGGTTGACTTGAAAAAGGAGTTGGCTGAATTGAAGGTCCAAAAGTTGTCCAGACCATCTTTGCCAAAGATCAAGACCGTCAGAAAGAGTATCGCCTGTGTCTTGACCGTCATCAACGAACAACAAAGAGAAGCTGTTAGACAATTATACAAGGGTAAGAAGTACCAACCAAAGGACTTGAGAGCCAAGAAGACCAGAGCTTTGAGAAGAGCTTTGACCAAATTCGAAGCTTCCCAAGTTACCGAAAAGCAAAGAAAGAAGCAAATCGCTTTCCCACAAAGAAAGTACGCTATTAAGGCTTAATTGGAAGTTCAATTATATACTATCATTATCTATAGTTCCAACTTTTCTACGTTTTTCTAGCACCTTTTAAATAATTGTTAAATTAAAACATTTTCATCGAAAATCTTCAAAATATAAGACACATTGAGCGATGAAATAAGCCTTATTTGATTAGGGTCAATTTTGCAATTTATTCTATCACTTATTCATTCACTCGCTTGCTTTATGTTTTGCTTCTTCCTTTTTTTGTTTTTTGAAACAAAGAATCTTTTGCCTTAACTCTTCATTAGGTGTTACATCCTCTAGTTTTAAAGGCATTCTATTAAACGGGTCAGTAGAGTCACTAAGCAGATGTGCTTTGATCGTGCTTCTATCAATATTCATCTTGGATGCTGGTAAAATGACAGGATCCTTCATAATTGTGTACATCAAAGGATCTAAGAACTCGTCAGGAACATCACCATACTCAAGATCCTCCTCTTCATCGGCCTTTCTTTGCTCTTCGGCTTTATTGGCAAAGTTCAATAGTTTTTCGATGAACTCTGGAGATGCTAAACCAGTTTTTCTACCAAGAATATCAACTGCGCGAACAAAGAGATTTCTATTAAATGATCTTTCATCTTTAGCGACAGCACTGATGAACTCTGATTGCTCGGAAAGATTGATATAAACAGTTGTTAAGGCTTTCAACAAATCTTTTGGGTTGAATGAATAACTTTGTGGGTCTTTCACTTTTAGTTCCCCGCATTTGGGACCGACAAGTGACTCTAAGTTATAGTTTAGCATACTTGCCAGTCTATATACAATTTCTGGTGTGACAAATGCAGCCGGTATATCCTTCGAATAGATTTCGAACAGTTTCATCGATTTATCGGCCAATCCACACGAGGACTTAGCTTGCCTGGAAGCAGACGCCAATCTTGTTTGTAGTTCTTTGTCCTCTTCCTCTCTTGTTGGTGGCGCGCCCCTTGCACGATTATCCAGCTCATTTTGGATATTATGCACCTCAGCCAAATTACTTAGGCCTTCATCCAACAGGAAAGTCAAGTCATTCAACATACGAGCAACGAATCTCACAAAAAAGTCAGCATTGTTTTGAGACTGCCGGATCAATTGGTTTTTATAAGATGGTATCTTGTAATAAAGCTCCTCCAAAATTATTGATATGCTATATCTGCTGTTGAATTTATCGTAAAATTGTGAAGAAGAGCCTGTTTTTTCAACAATAACATAAAAGTCTAGTAGAGCATATAACAGATTCTTGTTAACTAATTCGTCGTGTTCGAATATATCCATCATGAATCCGGGGGAATTGTCTGTTAGAGGCATAGCACCAACGCTTAATAACTGCACTAATTTACCTTTTAAATGTGGGTTGGAAACCAATTCAGGACAACGGAGGACCATTGTTGTAAACTCAACAAACGATCCCAGACGTGGATTTCTGAAGATTGGAGAGGTCTGGTACTTCGAAATGTATAGAGAATAGTTAACTGGACCTTCTACAACAAATTCTGGATAGTATTTAAAAGGTACTGGAGCATGCGCTCTCAAAAAATCAGCGTTGTCCACGTTTTCAACACCTATTTGGTCCGGAATTAATGGCAATTTAATTTGTTTAAACGGAAATTCGTGTTCAGGATCCACGACACGAATCAAGAACGTAGATGCACCACAAATAAAGTCGAAAACCTCTAGTTGAAGAGATCTATGAGCGAAGAACCCTTGAAGAGCAAATCGCAAAGATTCTGTTGTTTTCAACGCCTTCTCCATCTTGGATAATTGTGCTGTAATGAATCTGGCAAAGACATCGTGGTTCGCAGCTATTTTCTTTACTTTGTCAATTTCTTCCTTTAACGCTTTGATTTCAGATCCCATCTTCTCTTCAAATGATAATGTACCTCCCAGACCATAATGCAAATAGGTTAATGTCAAGAAAAAGCAATCAGAGATGAAGTTTGGCTTAGAGTCTGCTGTTTTTCTGTTCTTGTCATAAAATGCATCTGCCTCTTTAAAATCAGAATTTAATCGTGTTTCCCCTGATAAATCAATAAATAAACTTGGGTTGTTGAAGTAATTTGCGTCGATCTTGTCGATTTTCTTATATGAAATATCTAGAAATGGTTGAGAAAATCTAACCAATAACAAAGTGATATTGGACATAAATCCGTTAGAGGATAGTTCTTTGAATGGTGGATGATCGGCTCTACGTAAATGGTTTTTATTAGCGATATGGGCAAAATAACTAATCATATCAGTCCTTGAGTTTAAGGAGCCACGAACAAGCTTATCGACAATAAAAAAGAGTCTATCTATGACAACTTTATGCTCAGCTTGTAGAGATTCATGGATCATGGCTGTCTGTTGTTTGGAACGCAAAAGGTTATCGCCGTAGTTCCGGATTGCCACAGCAGCTTCTATGGGAGAAAGAGATAAAATAGGCCCCAATATCGTTTTCCTTTCAAAATCCTGTGGTTTACAGCTATAGTCTGCAAAAAAACCATCTATTTTAGTGAATATTTCTGCAATAGGTTTAAATGTAACAAATAACTCAAAAATGGTAAGAACGTTATTGTAAATTACAGATTCGTTTAAATCAAAGTGGCTGACATGTTTATTACAGTATTCTAATAATGTCGGGAAAACAGCGTTAAGTAAATCCAAAGCGGTACCTTCTAATATGGCTCTTTGAATGATTTGGGAAAGGAAATCAGTATATGAGTTAACGTTAGAAACAATTCCAGTGATATAATTGATGAAAGCACCATTCATGCAAAAGTTTTCTATTTGTAAGGCAACGACACCATAGCCAATGACAAGACGATCAATCTCTTGGAAAGTGGAATGTAATGACTCAGCATTTGGCTTGTTTTTGGTGATTCTTTTTTGTTGCTGATTACGGCGAAAGCAATCGTTCAAATATTCAAACGGTTTATCCAACTTCTCATTCTCGGTGAGTTGATATAATAGTAGCGTATCAATAAAATCAACTCCAAGAGTTGAGCCTTGAGGCACTTCCTCGGACTTCAATAGAGAGTAGCCACGGGTATCGGAAGGATCGGTGGTGATTTGTAAAATATCTTCTATGGCGGTCATAATCTATGGAATGAGGGTTCTACTTTCAAAGCTAACTTTTCCCCTTAAACAACTTGTGGTCAACTTTACCTTTCTATTGGCTGGCACAATTCTCAAAGATATAATTAACGTTTACTGTGGCAACAGCAAGTGGTTGAGTCTAAAAATGTGAATAAAATGGCAATTACTTAATGATTAACAATGATTGCGGCGTACACCTCTATTATTTTGTTGCCAATGGTTAGAATCTACCTTTGATCTTCAATTCACCTTTTGTAATAAAGACAGACTATCGCCTCTGACGAATACTGACAAAATAGCGTCCTCGACGAAAGGATGAATCGTTAAGCGCAAAATAATATTGATATAATAAGAATATCGATTAAGAAGCGTTGGCTAGTGTCATATGCGGGTTAGCCTATCTGTTTCTTCTTTCTTTCACATACAACTCGACAAGTTTTGGCGTAGGCAATTGAGCAATATTGTACCAGCAAGCCGTGGTGACAGTATGTTGAAACGTGCATCTTATAATGGGCGCACGATTTATTTTATTTTAATTAATTTTTTAGTTATTTCGTATCGTACTAACAATTAAGATATTCAAGTCTCTTCAAGTATATAAGGAGTTAGGGCAGAAGTAGGTGATGACAGCACTAGATTCTCGAAACTGGGGATTGACACCCGCTATGGAAACGGGCTTGTTCCAGAAACCACAGGACCGTATCTTTATAATAGAGCTGGAAAATTCCATAGTGTCATTCATAAACTCAAACACAGAATCATTTCAGCTAAGACCGATGAATTCATATTATAGGCTTCTATCGCACCAAATAGCTGAGTACCACAACTTGAACCATGTTTTGGCAAGAACTCAAGATAGTTGTGTGATTCTTTTCAAAGGTGAGAATTTCCAAAAGATTGAAGGAAAGCCACTCTTACAAGAGTTGCAGCTAAACAAAAAACCGGAAGAGTGTACTTCCTCAAGTGAGAGTATTGAGAAATCGAACAATAACAGAATATTTCGGATCTTAAAGCGGAAAGAGGTAGGTAACGAGTGTGATTATAAAATCGATGGCAATACACGCACACCAAATAGCAATTTGACAGCCAATTCAAATAAGGACCAAAAAATCGAAATCGATGATAAATCTAATACTGATTTGGAACAAGAAAGAATTGAGAAGGAAAGACTTTATGAACAACGTAAACAAGAAATTTTTGATAAGCTCAACAAGAGTGAAGACGATGTAAAGTCAACCAACAGTAGCGGTAGTAGTGATAGTGACAATGAATGGAGTGATTGGTTGAACGGAGATGACTCTAACACACAAACTAGTAACGGTTCAGTTAGCTCTTCATCACCATTCAATTCATCTGTGACGACGATACAAGTAAACAAACCTCAACAACAATTTTATGATAGTCGAAGAGGAAGAGGAGGAAGAAGAAGAGGAACAAACAATTACAAAGATGCCTATAGAGGCCAAAGTCGTCGGAATAAAGAAAACGGCGGTTACCAATCGGGATATTCTTCGCCATATATTGTGTATCCTCCTCCCCAAATGGGTGGCAATAGTCTGCCAACCTACCCTCTAATGTATAACCCCGCTGGTCCTGCCCCAGGTCCTGCACCTTCACCCATGGTAATGGGCAATAACACAGTCTTCATGAACCCTTACATGTACAATATGAATCCCCAAGGGTCCTGTTCGTTTGGCACCCCAATCCCTATGTATCCCCCATACCAATATCAATATCAATACCAATATAACACTCAGTATCACAGCGGGCCATATAGCAATACACCAAGCTATAATTCTAACAATTACACAAGATCCTCAGCAAATAAGTACCACCATTTTCAAGGGAAAAATTCATATTCTGGTGCGATTCCGAAACGTAGTGATGACAGTAACAGTAATAAGAATGAGGGAATTCGTAGGGCTAGTGTTGAGGGTTCGCCGTCATCTAGGGATACTGATTCGGTAGAGATGAAATTTGATAAATTAAACATTTAGCGTGAGGAGTGAACTATACATAGCGAAAAAATTACGTAACGGTTTATAGAAATTCTAGTATGAGAACAGTAATATATGAGAAAAAGTTGTTTTCACTTTGTGTTCGAAAAAATAAGTATTTGAAAACGAAAAAATAGTTTGTATGTTTGAATATAGGTTGTTATTATCAAAAATTAGAGGGAAAAAGTAACTAAATATATATTAAAAAAAAAAAAAAAATAAATGTATGTTGGAATGAAATAGCGTAGTAAGGATAAAGGTGTAATAGATATATATTATAAGAAATAATCCGGTGTCTTCCTGGTGACGGTTGGTTCACCGGGTCTCACAGATGGATCGTATTGTAAGAATTGCCTATTATGGTTTTCATCCACCTCCATAATAGCGGCCTGGTTACCACATCTATAACAATAATTTGGAGCACTGAAAATGGTGACAACATTTTGCTGGTGAGACCAAGAATATCCTTCCATTACCAATTGGTGAGCTCTTGCTATTAGTGATAGGTCATTAGTGTGATTGAATTGCTCACTGATGTCTTGACCAAAAGTGAAGCCTGCACCTCTCGGACTGATTCCCCATCCGCCTCTATCATCAGGATCGGACCATAGAAGGTCACACATTGGACCTTCGTGAGGCACTTCCTGTATTCTATTTAAATCTCTAACTTGATCTATTGTCTCTATCATGGGTGAGAGACCTCCATGCAAACAGAAGATTTTATTATCCACTAAGGCAGTAACGGGGAAATAATCGAATAGATCGGTAAACATTTTCCACACGTTCGCACTGCCGTACTTTCTCAAACATTCGTCATAAAACCCATATACTTGGGTAATCTGCCTAGACTCGTGATTGCCCCTAAGTATAGTAATTCTATGTGGATATCTGACTTTCATGGCAACTAGGTAAGATACGGTCTCAACAGAATAATATCCTCTATCCACGTAATCACCCATGAAAAGGTAATTGGTGTCAGGACAAGGACCACCAATCTTGAAAAGTTCTAACAAGTCATGGAATTGACCGTGTACGTCACCGCAAATGGTAACAGGCACGTTAATTGGTTTAACATTTTCCTCGAACTGCAACACGTCCACCGCCATTTTACATAGTCGTGCTACATCGTCTTCTGATAGTGGCTCGCATTTACTCAAATGCTCAATCCATTGGTCAAGCTGATTTATATTTGTATTGGTCAGTTTTAGTGGTTTGGAGGATTTATGATCTGCTATACCCGAGGACCCCGGTTTAAAATTAAAATCTTCCAACTCTTCATCTGTGTCTTCGTCATTAGAACGCGCCTTCGTATTATTTTTGCCGTCATCACTATTCATGTCTTCGTCGAGAGTCGGTGATAATTGATCTTCATCTGAACCATGCATAGGGTCATCAATTTCCATATCCATTTTTTTCGAATGAAAGCCAGTTATACAGAAGTGCCAATAATATAAAATTCAAAAAAAGACGTAACAGGAACAATAACCGGAAAGGAAAGAGAGCAGGTAGGACAAGAAGTAAACGGGTTTGCGTGTTCTTGCTCGAACACTGTTTTGCAGCGGGCTGGTACCTTAAGAAGTTTGCTCTAGTTACAGCCCTTCAATTGGTTTTATAAAATGGGGATGTCCCTTTGAAACTTTCCACGACTCTTTTCCACAATTCAGCGGAAAAGAAAATAATAACCTCTTCTAGATTACCCGGTCATGTCAGGGTAATACACGATTGTATTTCAAAGTGCACAACGACTATTGTTGTCGTATAAGCTTTTGGATTAATCTTAGCATTAATTGATACATAATTCCGCAAGAAGATGTTTTAGGAGAATAGAGTTTCGCTTCTTTTATTAATATTCTGTCCTGTGTCACAAAATATTGTAATAATTTGGTGCGGTGTATGGGTTCAAGTTCCCAAAAAAACAACTAATTTGCGACACTTCGTAGTTCTGTGCTTTTATATGGAATATACTTGTGGACTCTATTCCTGGATGTAGATTTGCTTACAGATAGCCAAGAAATATTAGAAAAATATGCAGTGTAACACAAGTATAGAAGATGGTTTAGATGGGGGCGACATAACTTTCCCATCCTACAGCCCTGAAGCGGAGGCTCAAAACAGATTCTTACCAAGAAGTGAGTTCCCCTCTGTGAGGCAACTCGTGATTTCGAAACAAAAAAGCAGAAGAAGAAGAGAAGAAAATGTATTTGTGGGAAAAATGGAGGACGTACTTGTAAAATGGAGGCCACCTGCATCTTCACATCGTGGCGCAATTGAAGCTATTAATGGCACGCATCCATATCAGCTTAGCACAGCACAATTCAACTCGAGAAGATCGGATCCATTTGGTTCAACAAAGAGAGATGAATCCGTGCGTTCCATTGTAGAATCGTTTACCGATTGGTGGAAACGCAATTCCAAAATGTTTTTTCGTGACGAGGAAGAAGGTGTACGAACCGAACACAGTGCGAGTCAAGATGACCAAGAGTTGCAGCTTTTCGAAGAAGATCTCTTCTCATTTCACCTAAGCCCAAATGATATGTCAACCAGGAACAGCGAACATCAAGTGCAAACACCGGTGCTTTTCCCGTACGAAGCTCCTACTCGAACAAAACAAAACCCAGCAGAAAGAAAAGTCATTGAAATTGGGGACGGCGAAGAACTCTCTATCTATCGAGATGTTTATTCCAATCCTATTCCTGTCAGCTACCTAGATACCTTAAACTTGAACCACTCCATGTCTGTACGGCAAACACAACAGCAACAACAACAGCGGCAACAGCAGCAGTATGTAGACTCTTCATCGGTATTTCAATGCTGTACAGACTCCAACTGGGCGAGAATATTTTTTTGCCACCACGATTAGACTCCACTTTGCTTCTATAGTCCTATCTATTGTTCTTTTTATTCCTAGCATAACCTTATTGTATTGTTCTTTTTTTTTTTTCTTTTTTTTTTTTTTTTTTTTTTTTTTTTTTTTTTTCACATCTTTTTCCACGGCCGCTCAAAGGGGTCTCACACTGGATTAAAAGCTGAAAACAAGAAATGGCTCTTTCGATAAGGTTGCAACATTTTGATTACTACGTTGATTAGAATAAAAAGTACCAAACACATTTCTCAAAGCATATAGATATCTAAGATTATAACGCAGGAGTCGTTCTTTCATTCTTAGAGTTAAAAAGCAAATAGAGAAGAAAAGAAACAATGGCTGGTGCAATTGAAAACGCTCGTAAGGAAATAAAAAGAATCTCATTAGAAGACCATGCTGAATCTGAATATGGTGCCATCTATTCTGTCTCTGGTCCGGTCGTCATTGCTGAAAATATGATTGGTTGTGCCATGTACGAATTGGTCAAGGTCGGTCACGATAACCTGGTGGGTGAAGTCATTAGAATTGATGGTGACAAGGCCACCATCCAAGTTTACGAAGAAACTGCAGGCCTTACGGTCGGTGACCCTGTTTTGAGAACAGGTAAGCCTCTGTCGGTAGAATTGGGTCCTGGTCTGATGGAAACCATTTACGATGGTATTCAAAGACCTTTGAAAGCCATTAAGGAAGAATCGCAATCGATTTATATCCCAAGAGGTATTGACACTCCAGCTTTGGATAGGACTATCAAGTGGCAATTTACTCCGGGAAAGTTTCAAGTCGGCGATCATATTTCCGGTGGTGATATTTACGGTTCCGTTTTTGAGAATTCGCTAATTTCAAGCCATAAGATTCTTTTGCCACCAAGATCAAGAGGTACAATCACTTGGATTGCTCCAGCTGGTGAGTACACTTTGGATGAGAAGATTTTGGAAGTTGAATTTGATGGCAAGAAGTCTGATTTCACTCTTTACCATACTTGGCCTGTTCGTGTTCCAAGACCAGTTACTGAAAAGTTATCTGCTGACTATCCTTTGTTAACAGGTCAAAGAGTTTTGGATGCTTTGTTTCCTTGTGTTCAAGGTGGTACGACATGTATTCCAGGTGCTTTTGGTTGTGGTAAGACCGTTATCTCTCAATCTTTGTCCAAGTACTCCAATTCTGACGCCATTATCTATGTCGGGTGCTTTGCCAAGGGTACCAATGTTTTAATGGCGGATGGGTCTATTGAATGTATTGAGAACATTGAGGTTGGTAATAAGGTCATGGGTAAAGATGGCAGACCTCGTGAGGTAATTAAATTGCCCAGAGGAAGTGAAACTATGTACAGTGTCGTGCAGAAAAGTCAACACAGAGCCCATAAAAGTGACTCAAGTCGTGAAATGCCAGAATTACTCAAGTTCACGTGTAATGCGACTCATGAGTTGGTTGTTAGAACACCTCGTAGTGTCCGCCGTTTGTCTCGTACCATTAAGGGTGTCGAATATTTTGAAGTTATTACTTTTGAGATGGGTCAAAAGAAGGCCCCCGACGGTAGAATTGTTGAGCTTGTCAAGGAAGTTTCAAAGAGCTATCCAGTATCCGAGGGTCCTGAGAGAGCTAACGAATTGGTAGAATCCTATAGAAAGGCTTCAAATAAAGCTTATTTTGAGTGGACTATTGAGGCCAGGGATCTTTCTCTGTTGGGTTCCCATGTTCGTAAAGCTACCTACCAGACTTACGCTCCAATTCTTTATGAGAATGACCACTTTTTCGACTACATGCAAAAAAGTAAGTTTCATCTCACCATTGAAGGTCCAAAAGTACTTGCTTATTTACTTGGTTTATGGATTGGTGATGGATTGTCTGACAGGGCAACTTTTTCGGTTGATTCCAGGGATACTTCTTTGATGGAACGTGTTACTGAATACGCTGAAAAGTTGAATTTGTGCGCCGAGTATAAGGACAGAAAAGAACCACAAGTTGCTAAAACTGTTAATTTGTACTCTAAAGTTGTCAGAGGCAATGGTGTTCGCAATAATCTTAATACTGAAAATCCATTATGGGACGCTATTATTGGCTTAGGATTCTTGAAGGACGGTGTCAAGAATATTCCTTCTTTCTTGTCTACGGACAATATTGGTACCCGTGAAACATTCCTTGCTGGTCTAATTGATTCTGATGGCTACGTTACTGATGAGCATGGTATTAAAGCAACAATAAAGACAATTCATACTTCTGTCAGAGACGGATTGGTCTCTCTTGCTCGTTCTTTAGGCTTAGTGGCCTCTGTCAACGCAGAACCTGCTAAGGTTGACATGAATGGCACCAAACATAAAATCAGCTATGCTATTTATATGTCTGGTGGAGATGTTTTGCTTAACGTTCTTTCTAAGTGTGCCGGCTCTAAAAAATTCAGGCCTGCTCCCGTCGCTACTTTTGTACGTGAGTGCCAGGGATTTTATTTCGAGTTACAAGAATTAAAGGAAAACGATTATTACGGAATTACCTTATCTGATGATTCTGATCATCAGTTTTTGCTTGCCAACCAGGTTGTCGTCCATAATTGCGGAGAAAGAGGTAATGAAATGGCAGAAGTCTTGATGGAATTCCCAGAGTTATATACTGAAATGAGCGGTACTAAAGAACCAATTATGAAGCGTACTACTTTGGTCGCTAATACATCCAACATGCCGGTTGCAGCCAGAGAAGCTTCTATTTACACTGGTATCACTCTTGCAGAATACTTCAGAGATCAAGGTAAAAATGTTTCTATGATTGCAGACTCTTCTTCAAGATGGGCTGAAGCTTTGAGAGAAATTTCTGGTCGTTTGGGTGAAATGCCTGCTGATCAAGGTTTCCCAGCTTATTTGGGTGCTAAGTTGGCCTCCTTTTACGAAAGAGCCGGTAAAGCTGTTGCTTTAGGTTCCCCAGATCGTACTGGTTCCGTTTCCATCGTTGCTGCCGTTTCGCCAGCCGGTGGTGATTTCTCAGATCCTGTTACTACTGCTACATTGGGTATCACTCAAGTCTTTTGGGGTTTAGACAAGAAATTGGCTCAAAGAAAGCATTTCCCATCTATCAACACATCTGTTTCTTACTCCAAATACACTAATGTCTTGAACAAGTTTTATGATTCCAATTACCCTGAATTTCCTGTTTTAAGAGATCGTATGAAGGAAATTCTATCAAACGCTGAAGAATTAGAACAAGTTGTTCAATTAGTTGGTAAATCTGCCTTGTCTGATAGTGATAAGATTACTTTGGATGTTGCCACTTTAATCAAGGAAGATTTCTTGCAACAAAATGGTTACTCCACTTATGATGCTTTCTGTCCAATTTGGAAGACATTTGATATGATGAGAGCCTTCATCTCGTATCATGACGAAGCTCAAAAAGCTGTTGCTAATGGTGCCAACTGGTCAAAACTAGCTGACTCTACTGGTGACGTTAAGCATGCCGTTTCTTCATCTAAATTTTTTGAACCAAGCAGGGGTGAAAAGGAAGTCCATGGCGAATTCGAAAAATTGTTGAGCACTATGCAAGAAAGATTTGCTGAATCTACCGATTAAGATATATGTAGCATTTATCTTCTGGTATATTTGTTAGATGTCTTTTCTTCGTATTTCAAAAAATTTATATAGGCGTATGTTAATAAGATAAAAAATAATTAAAGGAAATTAACAGATGTACCTCAATGAAATGACACAGTAACATAATACAAGACTTGCCAAGCACAATTACAATGATAAATAACTTTTGTTTTCAAAAAAACGGACAATTGATTAAACTATGTGAGACATATATAAAGCACTATATAAATAGTAGGCAATGGTTTACACCCCACCGTGAGATTAGTATGCAATTTAGATCCATTATGAGGTAGAATAGAAACTAACATGTTAATTCATCAATGACATTACGATACTCTTGAAAGAATTTAAAACAAAATTAGAGTTATTTACTCATAATCCGCTTATTTGGATCTGGCTCTCACCTTCCGTCTCTTTCTCTTAAGTCTTCTAGTTCTCTTCTTTCTCCACTTGGCTCTCATTTCGATTGAATCGATGTGGTCTGGTTCTTTTATTACAAAATGGAACGGATATAAGATAAATGAGAGTTGCTTAGAAGTCCAGTTTTATAGAAGACGAGGTCAGTTTCGTCTTGTTAAAATATCGTCCATCTGCCATGGGGAAAAGTGAAACTTTCAGGTAGGGTAATGAGGCCAGCCTTGCCTGGGAAAAAGTTAGGGGTCAGTTACTTTTAAGAGTTCATTGATCAAGAGCGCGTGGAAAAAAAACTAGAAAGAAAGCTATAAAATGTGCGGATGTTTGTATATGTCAAAGGTGTACGGGAGCGCATCAGAAAAGTACAGTCTAATTTTCGAACGCTCAGGAATACCTGTTATGTATATTTACATGAGATAGTGGACAATCTAAATTAAATTTTGTTTTTCTCTTGAGATTTCGATTCTTGAAGGATGACTTTGTTCAAGTCGCTTTCTAGTTCATGAACCTCTAAGAAATCTAAGATCAAAGGAAGGGTTTTCTTGTTAAGTAGTAATTCTGGTGCACCTTTTGATTCCTTTTGATTGCCCTGCGTACGGCTGCTGGTCCCACGTTTATATACTTCCGTATATCCCAATAGTTCCCTGAATTCTAAATTTTGTTTTGAACTTTCCAGTAGACTCTTCAAGTGCTTAGCACCAAGATAAGCTTTGATATTAACATAAGCTCTATAAGATAGGTAGAACCCTGGAACATTTGGTATAAGCGGTATTAAAATTAGAGGAATTGTCAGCGGGAGACCTAAAAGGCAATATAAAGTCCATTTTTTGTGATAAATTAAGCCTTCTTGGTAGAGCTTTTTCATTTGTCTCAAGCACTCATCAGGGCTAGAAATTCCAGGGGGATAATACACGTGTAAGGGTTGAGTATCGACCTGTTCTGCCTTTACGGTATAATCTTTCAATGTGAGTCGAATCTCTTGGGTCTTATCTTTCTCTCCCTTAATTCTCTTCAAAATATAGCTTTCACTTGGTATGGTTAACAGACTATTTTCTGACCAGGGTGTGCTATTTAGCAGAGACTGCACCATGGACACTATTTTTTTATTATACGATTTAGGGGACTTTTTCAGTTTTCTCCAAAGCTTTGCTGATTTCTCAACAATCCACTTTTCTGCTTTTAATATTATAGACTGACTATTAAAGAGATTATCGGTATGCTTATAGTAAATGAATGATTCTTTGTCCGTTATTGGTATCACAGTCACTTTAACAGGATCATGCAGATATTTTTGGAGTGAAGCCTTTTCAAGTTTTGTTGAATACGCCCTCATTCCGTAGAACAGTCGAGAAGTGGCAGTTATACTAGTTGGCGGTATAAATATTGAACGTATCATCTTTAATCTAAAATACACCGGATGAAGTTTTGGTATTGTGATAAAATGATTCTATCGATGAAGAGCAATGATATGGATACTGCTACGTTGAAAAGGAAAAATTTCATGGCTAACTAGTAACTGAAACTGTGCCAGATAGCACACCCTTTAGATACCATCTTGGCACAATGCCCGATGCTTACTCCCCGGCGGAGACAGCCGTCAAGTCCATCCATCCAAAAGTGGAGGAAAAACAAGAAAATAAAGCTATCGAACAAGGAGCGTTGAAGTAAGAAAAACAAACGAACAACTGAATAAACACAGCCTGCTTCAAAGTATGGAAGGAGCTGTTACACATGGTAATTTTCTTATTTTTTTTGATAGATGGTGGAAAGTGGTAGCGTGGAAGTTGCGGATTATCACGACGTTTTATGGGCTCTAAATCGATATAAGCTCAACAAATGGTTGTGGGCCGAATAAACGAAAAATTATTAGACCATAATTGCTACCAGCTGAAAGATTATCTCATTATAATACGCTTGAAACCCTCTAAAATGTCATTCGTAGTTAAGTACACTTTTTTGATCTCTCCAAGGTTAGCCGCCCATATAAAAAACTCTAGGAACCAAATTTGGTATACTGCGTGCGCTTGAGATTCAGTTTTTGTGTAAATCGGTTGCTGCAAACTATTTATATTAATGTTACATCGATGCAAGATTTTAGCCATGTTCCTAGTTTCTTGTCTATAAGCGTTTACTCAACCGAGACTCTTGTTTGCTATTATCTCGATTCGACGAACAAACAGTTCCCTGGGTATTCGAACAAAGCACAGTTGGTGATTTTGTTTGAAACTACAGACGTGCTCTCTTTTACAAAATAAATTGTAGGAAGTGATCCGCACAGGCAGAGGGAATTACAGATCACGCTCCTCTCTTATGACTAATGCACTCAGCATTTTCTCTTCCTTATAAACTCCGTCCACAGTACCCGATCAGCTGGCTCATCGTTATTCTAAATTAACTGATGACTGATGTTACGTCTGCGTCAAATTCCGCCGGAATATTGCGTAGTTTTAGTAAGAAAAAAAAACAAATTCCGACGGGAACTCTCTGCAAGGAAGTTTAAGCGTGGGTTACTTTGCTAGGTTGAGAAAAAGAATTCTTTAGAGGATCACACGTAGTAAAAGAAAAAAAAGATCTCTTCGCGCCACTCCCGGTTTCTCTGTGGATACGGCGTTACTAGCGTTGCAAGTGGCAAAAAAATGAGTAATGTCACAATGGCCTGGCCTTGTCCCACTATCCCTTATTCATGGTTGAAAAATATGACCAAAATTGCTGGGGAATTTTCTCTTCGGTAGTGGACGACGACGACATTAGAGCAATAGGCAATAATTTAATTTGCGCTTTAGGTTCTTGCTGACGATGATGCGTGAGTAATATTATTACCAAGTTTTAAGGGCCTCATCGCTGGCCATTTTTTACACCTGCTTAAATACCCGATGATGATATATATAAATGATATTGGCTGCTTATCGATAAAGTGTATTTGATATGTTCCCGTTTAGTTTATTCTTGTTTCTTATCTACATAACAAACAAAGGAAGGACCCTGTATTGTTTTCCTAAAGATGACTGCTGCTAAACCAAATCCATATGCTGCCAAACCGGGCGACTATCTTTCTAATGTAAATAATTTCCAGTTAATCGATTCGACGCTGAGAGAAGGTGAACAATTTGCCAACGCATTCTTCGATACTGAAAAAAAGATCGAAATTGCTAGAGCCTTGGACGATTTCGGTGTGGACTACATCGAGTTAACCTCACCAGTAGCATCTGAACAATCAAGAAAGGACTGTGAAGCTATATGTAAACTAGGTTTAAAGGCCAAGATCCTTACACACATTCGTTGTCATATGGATGACGCCAAAGTCGCCGTAGAGACTGGTGTCGACGGTGTCGATGTCGTTATCGGCACCTCCAAATTTTTAAGACAATATTCCCACGGTAAGGATATGAACTACATCGCCAAGAGTGCTGTTGAAGTCATTGAATTTGTCAAATCCAAAGGTATTGAAATCAGATTTTCCTCTGAAGATTCCTTCAGAAGTGATCTCGTTGATCTTTTGAACATTTATAAAACCGTTGACAAGATCGGTGTAAATAGAGTCGGTATTGCCGACACAGTTGGATGTGCCAACCCAAGACAAGTATATGAACTGATCAGAACTTTGAAGAGTGTTGTTTCATGTGACATCGAATGCCATTTCCACAACGATACTGGTTGTGCCATTGCAAACGCCTACACTGCTTTGGAAGGTGGTGCCAGATTGATTGACGTCAGTGTACTGGGTATTGGTGAAAGAAACGGTATCACTCCTCTAGGTGGGCTCATGGCAAGAATGATTGTTGCCGCACCAGACTATGTCAAGTCCAAATACAAGTTGCACAAGATCAGAGACATTGAAAACCTGGTCGCTGATGCTGTGGAAGTTAACATTCCATTCAACAACCCTATCACCGGGTTCTGTGCATTCACACATAAAGCAGGTATCCATGCCAAGGCCATTTTGGCTAACCCATCTACCTACGAAATCTTGGACCCTCACGATTTCGGTATGAAGAGGTATATCCACTTCGCCAACAGACTAACTGGCTGGAACGCCATCAAAGCCAGAGTCGACCAGTTGAACTTGAACTTGACGGATGACCAAATCAAGGAAGTTACTGCTAAGATTAAGAAGCTGGGTGATGTCAGATCGCTGAATATCGATGATGTTGACTCTATCATCAAGAACTTCCACGCAGAGGTCAGCACTCCTCAAGTACTATCTGCAAAAAAGAACAAGAAGAATGACAGCGATGTACCGGAACTGGCCACCATCCCCGCCGCCAAGCGGACTAAGCCATCCGCCTAACGTTCCCAAACCATTACATTATGTTCTTTCACTTATTACATACGATATATAGCATCTACATCTACATATCTAAATGATGTTTTTTCCCATCTACTTTGTCCGATACGCATTAAAAGAAGAAGATTTACTCTCCCGTGATGCCGGGCCAATCAGACGCGCGCATTCGCGGCAGAATAAGGGGAGGCTGCTGCGGGTACCAAATATCCAGATATTCACAATTATGCCAATCAACTGTCTAGTTGCTGACACCCATCGTTTTCCACTGCAACGAGGTTTTGGGGCTAGAAAAGGCGTTAACAATCGTTAGAGAAGGAGGGGTTCATAACTTGACTTGTTGTATCTTGTTTAAAACTTTCTTTGAATTTGTTCGTGGTTGAATTTGTTTTTGCTATCCCAAAGGAGTGCATTTTACACGCATTACTACAGCACACTTTTATACAGTTCCACAATAGAATATGTTACCACGTTCAGCATTAGCACGCTCATTGCAATTACAGCGCGGTGTGGCCGCAAGGTTCTACTCTGAAGGTTCTACCGGCACCCCAAGAGGGTCAGGCTCAGAGGATTCGTTTGTAAAAAGGGAAAGGGCCACGGAAGACTTCTTCGTTAGGCAGCGTGAGAAGGAGCAACTACGCCATTTGAAAGAACAACTGGAAAAACAACGAAAGAAGATTGATTCTTTGGAGAATAAAATTGACTCGATGACCAAATAATCATGCGTTTCCGCAGAAGCTTTTTTTTTTTTTTTTAGAATATTCTTACTCTTTTATAGTCAAACAGCAGAAAAACTATATAATAATACATCACACTGAGCTTTTGCATTTTCGATAACTATCATTCTAGTTTTCCTCTGGTTTGAATTTTCCTCTTGTCTGTCTGACTAATGTCACTCATTATTTCCACTTCGCGCAAAGTTCGTCCCAATGCGGAAAGGCATAGAAAGATAGGAACAGTGTGGAACATGGAAAAGTTCCAAATAACGTCAATAGTCCATACTTAAGATACGAAATTTCAAAATTCCTTCTTTTTTGTTTCAACAAGCTTAGCCTAACACCAAGAATATACTTAGCATCTCTTCGCATTCAAAATTTCTCTTCCATTCTTTGACGTTTTAAATCATACCTCGTATTCTTTACACAAAAGAAAGATACCTGTGAAATATATCTGAATATGGTCCGATTAAATCATGCAGCATCATATTTTATGCCTATTTTCTGCTCCACAAGGCCTCACATAGTGATACTTTCTGCGCTGTTTAGTATTTCACTGTTTTCACTATTCTATGCGTCGTCCGAATTACTGCTACACCAGTATGATGATCCATTGATGTTCAAACCAAATTCACAGGACTATTTCAGGACCTTTCTTTTGGGGCTTTTTTCACCATTTCTTTATTATTTCCTGAAGACCTTTCTATTCAATATAAATCAAAGGTTTTTAATATTGAACCTGATAGTGGATTTTCCTATCAACGACATCTTTATGCTTTTGATACTGATTGGTTTAGCGTACCCTCAGGTGCAAGATCACGAAGGCGGTACGATCAAGCATAAGGAATGTTCTTGGCACATCATTCCAAGACAAGCCTATATCTTTGGTATATCATGGGCCCTGGGTGAATTCACCATATGCATAATAGGGAATTTGTTTAACTACCAAGAAATCGCCGATCCAAACATTAATAGTGGCTTCACACACCAGGAAAGCGCCAACACTTACTGTAACAATAATGATATGAGCCATAACGATGACTGCGGTTGTAGTACAGAATATCGCCCCAACGTCGTAGAGAGAAGTGATATTACGTTGTCCAAATGTATTGAAGTAAGAAATGACTCATCTTCCATATCGAATAACGTATACTCGTCTGAGTACCATCCAATCAAACCTCTACGTTCATCGTCATCAACTTATGGCAGCATACGACAGCAACCTCATGAAAATAAGAAGCAGCTGCATGTACCAGATAATTCGCAGGACGATACAATTATCATGATGAACCCCATCGACAATTCATTAAAGTTGACAACTCTAGATACGGGTGATTTGAGTTTCCCCATAGACGAAGAACAGCCCATTTTGAAGAAATCTTTTGGTTATACATGGGCAGTTCCTAATGAAAATACACAAAATACTACTAAAAGCTTCACACCGATAAAGAGATTTATTGCATTTAGCACGGCATACCAGTTGGCCACCGGTTTATTGTTAATGGTATTGGTAGTTGGTAGTAATATCATGTTGACAATTGGGGAATCATTAATTCTGTCGATGTATTTCGTCTATGTTCGCGGCCATGAAGGATTATTTACTCCCGTGGTAAACTACTTCGGCTCAAGAACCATTTCAAATTTCATCTTATGCGTAATAATTCCTTTCATATCTCTAAACTTCCTCATCAACACTTCGATATATTTAAGAAGAGAGCTAGACGATTGGTTTAATAATTCACAGGGGGAGTTTGAGGACGACGACGAAAATACTATCAGTAAGAGAGTAGCTACAAATCAAGAGTACCAACATCCACTGAGTGCTAATTACATTTCGATGGATAGTCCTGATGTAATAAATAGCAGCCCGGGTCACTTCGGGATGAATTCAGGCCAGTTGTTAGGTAATACGACGCTATATTATGGTAGTTTAAATGGGGATGATGATGATATGACCAACGACTCCGCTTTACTGAGATTCTGCAAGAAGCTAGTCAAAAATTGGAGGGCTTTGGCAAGAAATGATTCTTTTGTACTTGGAGTAATGGTTTCTTGGAGTCTTCTTGTTTTTGTAAGGGGAATACTTTCAACAGTTTATATATAGCATATAAGTAACGACCGTGCACATATTAGGGTGTTCATATCTTGAAAAATCTTTATGTTATCCATTTTACTTTAGGGGAGGTGGAGCTTAATAATAAAATTTACATAAGAACAACAATCTGTAAGTAATTATAAAAATATATTAAAGGGACATTTTAACCCTACTTTAAAAGTTTAACTACATCAGTGGTTCATCAATCAAAGGTTATGCAAGGTAGAAATTTGTCAAAAAGAAAATAGATCATGCATCATTCAATATGGAGCTCACATTGTATGCTACAATTTGGCCTCCATTCATAACTGCCAAGATAAAATTTGTTGGCAATATTGAAAATTCTTAAATTAGCGCTGCGCGGAAACCAGCGTCACTAATTTTTTTTTTTATTGCTGCACTAAAAAAAAACCAGCTCAAGTAGATAATCTTACAAGGGACAAGTAGTCAAGCCTTGCTTATTATAATTCTGTTTAACGGTGCAGTGAATTTGGACATTCATGCAACGTGGTAAATATGTGTCTCTTTGCTTCTGTATTTAAGCATTTGGGCAGCTTGCGGTCAGTAGAAGAGTGCATCGACATTCATAGATCTCTAATAACATATATTTAAGTGGATATACGCAAAGAAAGGACAAGAAAACTTGTTTCGGTAACAGCATTATTAATTCTGAAGAAATACGCACAAAGAGATGATTTCTGACTACGATGCTCTTTTGCAATTCAACAAAAAACCTGTTTCGCAAGAAATGATTCAGTTCTTAGCCACTTCTACTGCTTCCATAATTAAAATCAGGGAAAATAATAATCCAATCCAAGGATGTCGCCCACCAGACTTATCTATCTTCATTAAAAACGTGGTAATTCAGTCAAATGTTCAAACGCCAACTTTAATGGCCACATCAGTTTATTTAAACAAACTGAAAAGCGTAATACCAAAAAATGTGTACGGTATTAACACCACAAGACATCGGATATTTCTCGGATGCTTGATATTAGCTGCCAAAACTCTGAACGATTCTTCTCCCTGGAACAAACACTGGACCACGTACACAGAAGGTTTACTCAGAATACGTGAGGTGAATACCATCGAACGAGAACTATTAGAATATTTAAATTGGGATGTGAGGATAACTACACCGGATTTGATTGATTCTCTTTCTTACTTCCTCGGGCCTATCAAGGAACAACTATTTTTACAAAGGAGACAAGAAATGCTGTTGTTCAATGCACCAAGTCCCGGCCAATTGAAAGAATATATAAATCATAGAAGACCGGTTTCGCATTCTAGAACTTCTTCTGCTATATCGGTTCCTTCACTGACATCCATGGCAACAGTTTCGACAACAGACTCAAGGTCTTCTCTACTGGCAAAATACCAACCGTCCCTACCGTTGGTGGAATCTGACAACTTCAACAAAAAAAATCATGTGCCGTTAAGGAATAATAACGATATCTGTAATAATTTCAGGGCAGAGGAAAACATACACTCAGTAAACCATATTGATGTAACAATGGGAAGTTCACCAGTAATGTCGCATAAGCCCACAATTCACCAACGGTTAAATTTTACAAGGAGGGGCTGGTCATCGTTTTTCAAGCAATAATTCTAAGTTACTCGCCTTTTACAAGCTCAATAAATATTCTTTTCCGTTCTTTAGTTGTCTTAACTTTGTACAATATGAATAACCATCGTTTCTAGGCTACTAAAAAAACACCATACTACATAAACAAATATCTAATAATGAATACTCTTGGCATTCGTCTTGTTTCTCGAGGAATATCGGCCGAGTTTTTTTCATTTTGACAGGTTATATAATTCAAAATATATCTGACTCTGAAAAAGTGGTAATAAATGCATTGACAACTTCTTCTCTTTATTTTACAGACATTAATCCAGCACTACAAGTGGCATATAACAAGATGCTAAGAAACATTTTGGTGAGAAGTACTGGCAGCAATTTCAAATTTGCTGGCAGATATATGAAATCATCAGCTCTTTTAGGATACTATAGAAGAGTTAACTATTATTCGACCAAGATACAAACCAGACTGACTAGCGAAAACTATCCAGACGTGCATAGAGACCCTAGATTCAAAAAATTAACGTCCGATGATCTAAATTATTTTAAATCTATTTTATCGGAACAAGAAATATTAAGAGCCAGCGAATCAGAGGATCTTTCATTTTATAATGAAGATTGGATGAGAAAGTACAAAGGACAGTCCAAGTTAGTATTGAGACCTAAGTCAGTGGAAAAAGTTTCTTTAATCTTAAATTATTGTAATGATGAAAAAATTGCCGTTGTCCCACAAGGCGGTAACACGGGGTTGGTAGGTGGTTCTGTGCCCATTTTTGATGAATTAATTCTATCTTTAGCAAATTTAAACAAAATAAGAGATTTTGACCCTGTATCAGGTATCTTGAAGTGTGATGCTGGTGTAATCTTGGAAAATGCTAACAATTACGTAATGGAACAAAATTATATGTTTCCGTTGGATCTGGGAGCTAAAGGTTCCTGCCATGTTGGTGGCGTGGTTGCAACCAACGCTGGAGGACTAAGGTTATTGCGTTATGGCTCACTACATGGAAGCGTTTTAGGCTTAGAGGTGGTAATGCCCAATGGTCAAATTGTTAATAGCATGCATTCCATGAGAAAAGACAACACCGGTTATGATCTGAAACAGCTGTTCATTGGCTCAGAAGGTACTATCGGTATCATCACTGGTGTTTCAATCTTGACTGTTCCTAAGCCAAAAGCGTTTAATGTATCTTACTTGTCTGTTGAAAGTTTTGAAGACGTTCAAAAAGTCTTCGTCAGAGCCAGGCAAGAATTATCTGAGATTTTATCCGCTTTTGAATTTATGGATGCTAAATCTCAAGTATTGGCCAAGAGCCAATTGAAGGATGCTGCCTTCCCTTTGGAGGATGAGCATCCATTTTATATTCTTATCGAAACGTCAGGGTCAAACAAAGATCACGATGATTCCAAACTTGAAACATTTTTAGAAAACGTCATGGAAGAGGGCATAGTAACGGATGGTGTAGTGGCACAAGATGAAACCGAACTCCAAAACTTGTGGAAGTGGAGAGAAATGATTCCAGAGGCAAGTCAAGCTAATGGTGGTGTTTACAAATACGATGTTTCTTTACCACTAAAGGACCTATATTCTTTGGTTGAAGCCACTAATGCAAGACTTTCTGAAGCCGAATTAGTGGGTGATTCGCCCAAACCCGTGGTGGGCGCCATTGGATACGGTCATGTGGGTGATGGTAATCTACACTTAAATGTTGCAGTTAGAGAGTACAACAAGAACATTGAAAAGACTTTGGAACCATTTGTCTACGAGTTTGTTTCCTCAAAACATGGTTCCGTTAGTGCCGAACATGGGCTAGGTTTCCAAAAAAAAAATTACATTGGCTATTCTAAGAGCCCGGAAGAGGTCAAGATGATGAAGGATTTGAAGGTTCATTATGATCCTAATGGAATTTTAAACCCTTACAAATACATTTGAAAATAAAATGCCAAGTTTTATAGTTATCTACATATGTATATATTTATCAATATTATATTCTACAATTGTGTATATTATATGGTAAGGGTGATATTTAAGGAAGAAATCCACCCTTCTTTAAGGTTTCCACAGCACATGTTGAAATGTGTCTGAATCTTGATGAGCCCAAAGGCGTGCCACCATACCATCTGGTCACTATTACCAAGACGTTGAATATGTTTGCTCTTTCAAGTAAGGTCAATAAACGCTGTCCAGCACCAGCTTCGCCACAGTCAGCACATCCTTGCTCAATGTTCTTTGGCTGCACCGTTATGTTCCTTGACTTGTTAACATGACTATTATTACTCTTATTTGTTTTATTGCCCTTCTTTTTCTGCTCTTGTTGTAAGTTCAAATTATTTGATACCTCGGCCGTTCTCCAGGCATACATGTGCATGTGGGATGCCTTGGAGACGCTTTTATTGTTTTGCGTTAGTTCTTGGAGTATGGAAAGTATATCCTTTTGATTTTGTAATGGGCAACATCTTGCTTGAAATTTCGATTTTCTATCAACTAAAACTTCTGATTCATTCCATATTTTCACTAGCTTACCAACATTCTTACTCATTTCTCCAAAAAATAGTAATACCAAACATCAATACCTATCTAAGAATCTGTATAATGTCTTTTCTAAAGGTTTTTTACAGCTGATGATTGATGCATGACTTATTTCCACAGTGCCGTATTTTCTCAGTTGCCGTTTTGGGTCTGCTTTTCACAATGCGAAGCTTTGTTGAAAAGAGCTCTAAGGTCAAAAACAATAGTAAACTGATCGGTATTAAGTACTTGCCTTCCTGAAAATTGCTAACAAACATCCAAATATACCTTCCCCATAGTTGAATGGCATCTAATAGAACAAAACCAGGTTAAGATAGGTTTTACTTTGAGTTGTTAAATACACGCAGAAAGCGTCTTTCCACATAATCTGAACATTTTGTTATCGATGGCTACTGGCAGGATTCAATTTGCTGTTTCTACTCCCTGCAATACTAAGGGTAAACCGTCTGGTTATAGGTTATTTGAATTTAAAAACGATCGATTAGCACTGGTCCCATCAGAAAGAGGTTGTACAAAAGTAGATGTGAATGCAAATATACAAGCGTTTTGTTATTTAAGGCCTAATGGTAGAGACACGTCAATATCTCCAGACGCAACGCATATTTTGGACTCATGTGATTACATGGTGCTGGCTAAATCCAACGGATTCATTGAAATCATAAGCAACTATCAATACAAGATAAAAAATGGCCTGCGATTAGCGCCCTCTTATATCCTTAGATGTACTCCGGAAGATTTCGAATCCAATTTTTTTAGTGACTATATGATCGCTGGTCTTGAATATAGTCAAGGTTTATTATATTGTTGTATGTGCTCCGGTCGAATATATGTCTTTGTAATGAACCTTCCCACTGATTACATTCAGTATAAGAACATGTACAACCCCATGTTCCCAGATTGCTTTTTCAAAGTACATCACGATAATAATACAACACATTCTTCAGAAGAAGAAAAATTATTTGAAGGTAGTACGCGGTACACTGGAAGGTCATGCTCTAAACATATCTGCTACTTCCTTTTGCCTATAGAACCATCCCATTTAAGATCGTCGCCCGTGGTATCTTCGTTTTGCAATATGTATCAAGGCTTGCCCATATATAGGCCTTCGATGTATTTACATATAGAACGAGGTATTTCCACATTCCATATAAATCCATTAGACCGGTTTTGTTTCATGACAGTATCGCCACGATCACCACTATTTATAAGGAAAATAATTTTACCATTGACTTATGTTACATTTTTAAGCACCTTTATCAGCCTAAAGAACAGTATACAGGGAGATACATGCGGTGAGATACTTTCGTGGGACAACGTAGCGCAACAAAATGGATTTGGTTCTTTGTTCAGCTGGATTAGTAACAAGTTTACATTCGATACGGATATTATAAATTCAACCATTTGGGATGATATTGTAAAATATTCTGGAACAGGAATGCTGGATTCAGGAATCGTCTGGAAACAGCGTCAAGGTCACGCTAAAGATGACATATATGAGTTATTCCACACTCAAGATATGCTGGGAAGTAGTCGCCGAAATTCTTCATTCAGTACTGCTAGCAGCGAACCGAGACCGCTGAGTCGAAGAAGGAGAGAATCTTTTCAAGCCTTAACTAGAGACGCTTTTAGAGAAAGAATGGATGTACCCTGTTCAACGAAGTGGGAATTAGATTCTTTTATCCGAGGATTAAGAAGGAATACATTTATGGTAGATTTTGAAATTGTTGAAAAGATTTCTCATAGAAATGGAAATGATGGGGTGAATGAAGATGATAACACTACAGATGAAAGTGATGAAACAATGACTTCTTTTCTAACAGATAATTACAAAAAGATGGACATTGTGTGCATCGATCATTTCGTCACGTTGAGTGCATTCCGACCTCGGTACTATGATGAACCAATAATTAAAATTGATTCATTATCGAACAAAAATGGCTCCGAAAATGGAACTAATGAAGAAGAGTGGGCAGAAAGTCAAATGAAGGTGGATGGCCAAGTGATAGATGATGAGACAGCTCAATTCAAGCAGGCATTGGGAAATTTATGTTCATTCAAGAAATTATTTATGCTGGATGATTCTTTATGCTTTATATTGGACACACATGGAGTTTTGTTGATAAATAGATTTGAAATAAAAAATACCAAAAATTTGTTAAGGAATTCCAAGGATACTATTCGGATAATACCGCATGATTTCGGATTGATTAATGATACAATTGTTATAATTAATGATATAGACGTAGGCACAGACAATGTTTGCGCCCTTACGTTTCACTTGGTGGTAACATCAATGGCAGGAGAGATAACTGTTCTTAAAGGCGAATTTTTCAAAAACTGCAGGTTAGGAAGAATAAAACTGTGCGATTCACTAAAGCTAAATAGAAAAGATCGGTTTGTCGACAAACTTGCTCTAATCGATTATGACGGTTTAAATGCACAAAAAAGAAGGTTAGATTACGATGAAAAGGACCTTTATACATTCATTGTGAAAAAAGTAAAAAGAGACTAAATTGAGTTGCATAGATGTTAGCCATAATAGAAAATAGCGTATGAGGTAGCAGGAGTTATAAGACGTATTTACGTATATGTATGTATATGTTATTATTATTACCTGTGATTGCACGAAGGCCTTTTTTCACAACAAGAAGATGTAAGAAATTTACATGCTATTTTGATTAATGGTCGAATTAGGTATTGTCTTTAATCTTTCATTAAGAAAATATAATGTAACCAAGAACAGCTTGTTAAAGGGCTTCCTATTTAAAGTTATCTTCTTTTCCCCAAGGTACCACTCCTATATGGTTGATAAGAATTGTAGTTTCTGTAATTGGAAGAGTTGGAAATGCTGTTATTATCAACATAAGTAGAAGGGTTATATCTGGAGCCATACATATTCTCCGATATCGACGAGACGTTTACTTTTGTATTTTGATACCGTGAATTTTTACTAATATTATTATTGAGTGACAGCGTCTCGCCCCTTATAGTTGGTTGAATGACATTAGACTTTTGATAAGGAGGAGGATGGAAGTTCGATGCTCTACGTTTATTTCTGCCACTATGAGAGTGATCGTTTTGTGAATGTCTTTTATGGGAAGGTCTCGGTAGTGGATCCTCATCGTATATGGACTCACTAAATTGATAGTCTTCATTTTCGTCCGAATTTCTGTTCATGTGACGGTAATATTCCTGTTTTAGCTCAACTGACAAATTAGAACCAGTGAACGCACTTCCATCCTCGTTAGGTACTCTAGATGATCGTTTTTCCTTGCAATCATCACCAAAGTGCCCCTTTCCACCGCAGTTATAACAGTATATAGTATGAAAGGGAAGGACCTTGGGCTTAGCCTTTTCATTATCATCTACTAAAATATATGCTCTCCATATACTAGGACATCTTTCTTTTGAGTGTTTCTTACTCTTACAAAGAGTGCACTGAACTTTTTTCCATTTATGTGGACATTGTGACCTGTAATGACCCACCTCATCACACTTTGAACACTGGATAGCCTTCGGACAATGTCGAGAATAATGATCATCCGTCGCCCCACAGTACGAACATATTATATGGGGACAATCCTTCTTCAAATGACCTCTTTGAGAGCAATTATTACATTTAGGTGCTGCCTCTTTAATGGCATCCTTGTCATCATCGCTTACGCCAAAATATCTACCCTGCCCTCTAAGAGCTCTTAATTCGTTGGGATTACTATTTACTTCCTCTATAGAAGGTGCTACAAGTTTATCTGGAGGAGTTGTGGGTGCCGTATCGACGACAAATGGTGCCGTATTTTTTTCCATGACTGCGAGGAAGTGATGTAAGCTGCTATCGTTGTACAGGTAACGTTTAATTCTCTCTGATGCTGCCAATAGTCATAACTTTTTTCGAAATGTTTCTTCCCATCCCATTAGTGTTTGAAGGAAAAAAAGGCACTACCCGGATCATGAATACATTTGATGGTAATAATGGATATCACATTTTTAAGCATGTATTAGCTACTGGGAAAGGGCATTTTGAAATGGTATGTTTTCTTTAAGGATGAACTATATACATTACATGAAATATATTTCAGGTTTACGTGAAGGGAGAAAAAGGAAAATCAGATACTCACCTGTAATCATTAGCGGGCTCGTTTGGATCAGTTTTAAAGATTTTGTCCGGGTTCATGATTCTCTTTGGGTCAATAGCTAGCTTAATCTTTCTCATCAAATCGACGGGTGCTTCACCTAATTCTTCGAGCAAGTACTCTCTTTTACCAATACCAACACCGTGTTCACCCGTGCAAGTGCCTTCTGCGTTCAGTGCTCTCTTGACCATTCTGTCAACAAGTTGGCTACAGGTTTCGTGTTCTTCAGGGGTTCTGTAGACGATGAATGCATGGAAGTTACCATCACCTGCATGACCAACAATGGCGTTGATCAGCTTACTAGCTTGCATGTCCTTTTTAGTTTCGTGAATAACCTTGTCGAACTGCGACACAGGAACAGCTACATCAGTTGTCCAAATTTTAGCAGATTTGTCTTTGCTCTTATCGGCGTCTAGCACAGACCATAGCGCGACCTTTCTAGCTTCCCATAATTCCAATTTTTCGTCATCATCTTTAGCAAACTGAAAACTGTTGCAGTGATTTAACTGGGCGACAGCCTTAACTTCATCCACAAGAGCATTGACAATGTTGGGAGATCTCCCACCAATCTTGAAAAACATAGTTGGTTTCTCTACCCAATCACATCTGTCCGTGGATTCAGATGCGTTGATCAACTTCATCATATTTTCATCCAGTAACTCCATGGCGTTCAAATGAATACCACTCTGAGTCAGATTAGAAGCACATGCGGCCGCATCCTTGATAGTATCAAAGGATACCACCGCAACAGTTTCAGCTTTGGGCTTGACATGACACTTGACAGTAGCTTCAGTAACAATACCTAAGGTACCTTCACTTCCCACAAATAACCCATTTAAGTTATAGCCAGCGCTCGACTTTCTGGGTCTTTTCTTCGTCTTGACAATGGTCCCGTCCGGCAACACTATAGTCATGTTTATAATATTCTCCTTCATGGTACCGTAACGGTAGGCGTTGGTTCCTGAACAAGAATTAGCAATGCAACCACCAATCTGTGCACCTGGACCAGGGTCACAGCCAAACATCAAACCGTGGTCGCTCAAATAGTCATTCAAATCCTCCCAGGGTAGACCGGCCTGCACGGTGATGTCCAGGTCCAGCTTGTCAAATTTTACGACGTTATTCATAAACTTGGACAGGTCTACGGTTATGGTATCTCCAATTCTTGTAGGCAGGAAGTGCCCCTCCAAGGACGTTCCGCCCGAGAAGGGTACAACTGGCATGTTGTTATCGTGACATATTTTCAATATTTTGGAAACTTCTTCGGTAGTATGAGGGAATAATATAATCCTAGGTCTTTGCTCGGGAGAGGGGTGATGCGTGTTGAAGTAGGTATCTGAATGGGCGTCCAAATCGGATTTCGCATCAGAGTAGTTTTCAGGCTTGTTTCCCAGCACCTGCTTCAGGTCCTCAACAACCTTATCGATCTTAACCGGGTCGTGCAAATAGTCTGGTGAGTCCAATGAGGACAGCTTTAACGTAGAATTTACTGGGTCGATCTTTTTGACCATTTCCAGTTTCTCTATCAAGTCCTCCTTAGTCTCCCTAGAATAGAGGTTCTTAGCGAACAAATAACCGAATAGAGTGGCTGAAGAGGCGATGACAGAGTATTTTAACCACTGGCTGCTGCTGTCGGTGCTGCCTGTGCCTGTTGAGGCGTATCTGTAGCATGATCTTCTCACCAGCCTTCCTCTAGGTTGTGCAATAGGCTTTATTAGCCTTGTGCAAGTACGCTTCCACAACATTATTCTTGCTTTTGTTTCCAGCTGGATCGGAATGATGTACAATATTTAAATTGCACTATAACACGGAAGCTCAAGAAATCTTTCCAGCCCACACACACACACACATATATATATACATATGTAGTTCCGAGTGCAAAATCGCTAAGCGGTTATTACTGCACCAGTTGGGGCCAACTACGCTGGATCGACGTGGGATTGGCAGGGAAGAACTTCGAGGGAGGTGGTCGGAGAAGAGAGTGGGATGCGGGCGTGGGGGGCTGCTGTTACTTTTATCGGCACAACGGACCTGGGTTGACAAGAGCTTGAAGGCTCCAAGAGACAGCGACCGTCGGCGCCGAATGACGAAACTATGCTGTGTGTGACCAGGCGAACAACATTGAGAGAGTTGAGGAGCCGTACGGACAGCTGTTTGTAGTGATAGTTCCTTGTTGTAACCAGACGAGTTCCTTTATAACGTTTTGAAATGTTTCGTTTCATAGGGTTACCCTGACAGAGCGGTGGCTTATGTCAAAAAGGCTGACGCTGATACTAATGACGGTCAATGGAAGCATATGAGCAAAAGCAGCAGCAGCGTTAGCAGCAGCAGTAGCGTAAGACCAAGTTAGTATGGCTACGTTCAACCCACAAAACGAGATGGAGAACCAGGCACGTGTACAAGAGTACAAGGTCTCCACTGGCAGAGGCGGAGCTGGCAACATCCATAAATCTATGTCCAAGCCGTCTCCCGTACTTCTTCCATTGAAATCCAATTCAAAGACAGTAGCAAACAACAATAATAACGGTAGCAACCAGGAAAAGGTTCCTCGTTTTGCAATTGGTAGAGGTGGTGCCGGTAATATCTTTCATGATCCGCACCTGACGAGATCCGCCCAACAACTGGACTCTAACGACAATATCAACTATAACGACGTGATCAATGACATCGACGATTATATTTCCCCTATAACTTCGGATATGGTGGATGAAGGTGGGTCAAACCCGGTGACCAACACCAGGTCTCGTATCAGCGCTACAAGGAGCCATCAGTCTTTGCATGCCACCACTTCGTCTCCGGACAACAACGCCCCAATTGTCGTTGGTAGAGGTGGGGCAGGAAACATTTTCTTCAACAAAAAAAAGGTGGCCAGCAATGGTGGAAATGAAGAGGATGAGATACGAGGCGGCAATATCGAGGATGAGGATACTATCAATGCAAACGAGGACAACCTGTTTGTGGTGACTTCCAATGGCAATGCTTTGGCGGCAATCAAGTCCACGTCCAAGAAGCCTAAAAATAAGCTCAAGGGCAAAAGCGCACCGGAAAAATTTGCTATTGGAAGAGGTGGCGCTGGAAACATAATTTCTCCAAAGTCAAGCAGGAACACTATCAACCATAACTTAAACGATGATGATGAAGATAAGCTTAATTTGAAAGATGACAATGGTAAAGAGAAGAAGAAGAAGAAGAAGAAGAAATCAGGGTTTTTCAGTTCTTTGAAAACTATGTTTAATTGAAATAACATTCATCAGCAAAATTAATAAACTAAATAAAATAAATAAATAAATAAATAAATAAATAAATAATATACGATCATAAAATAAATAATAACTCAAGCTTTTTAGACTTGACTAGCTAATTCTTTCAATAGTTTGTAATCACGTTGAACGATACCACCATTACTTGGTAGATACGTAGTGCCGTCCATTAGGAACTTATCGACAGAGGCTGCACATTTTCTACCTTCTTGGATGGCCCAGACAATCAAAGATTGCCCTCTTCTACAGTCACCACATGCAAAAGTCTTTCCTCCATCAATAGAGTATGAGGAGTCGTCGAGTGTGGCAATCGTACCACGTCTTGTCTTCTTAACTTCGTTATCGTTGCCATTGATCAATTCAGGACCCACGAAACCCATGGACAACAAAATGATATCGGCTTCAAAGATCTCTTCACTGTTGGGAATTTCTACCATTTGCCATACGCCACTTTGTGACTTCTTCCATTCTACGCGCACAGTTCTGATGGCAGTGACTTCACCCTCATCGTTACCGATAAATTCCTTGGACAAGATGCAGTATTCACGAGGGTCTCTATCATAATGCTCCTTCACTTCAGCATGACCGTAGTCCACTCTCATGACACGCGGCCATTGAGGCCATGGATTGTCTTTGGCACGTTCCACTGGTGGCTCAGGCAACAATTCGAAATTCAAAACTGATGCTGCACCGTGTCTTACAGATGTACCTAAACAATCGTTACCTGTGTCACCACCACCGACAACAATTACTTTCTTACCTTGGATCTTTTCACGAATGATTTCCAGATCTTTGTTCAATAAAGCTTTTGTGTTAGATTCCAACAACTGCATGGCAAAATCAATATTCTTCAATTCACGACCCTTAATAGGTAAGTCACGTGGAATGGTAGAACCGATAGCATACACTACTGCATTGTGCTTGTTCTTTAGCTCATCCATGCTTATGGTTTTACCAATTTCGGTGTTGGTAACAAAGTCAATACCTTCGGCACTCAATAGATCAATACGACGTTGCACTATAGCCTTATCCAACTTCATGTTTGGAATACCATACATCAATAACCCACCACAACGGTCGGATCTTTCATAAACAGTGACCGTGTGTCCGGCACGGTTCAACATATCAGCACACGCTAAACCTGCTGGACCAGAACCAATGACACCCACTGTAAAGCCAGTGCGTGTGCTTGGTGGACAAGGCTTAATCCATCCTTCCTTGAAAGCATTGTCAATGATAATTCTTTCAACCGATTTTATGCCCACTGGGTCTTCAATAATACCTAGTGTACAAGCTCCCTCACAGGGTGCTGGACATACTCTTCCAGTGAATTCTGGGAAATTGTTTGTCTCTAGCAATTTGTCCAATGCCAACTTCCATTGGTTCTTGAATAACAATTCATTAAACTTGGGGATAATGTTAGATAGGGGACAACCGGTATCAGATAGACAGAATGGTGTACCACAATCCATACATCTCGCAGTTTGATATTTGGCATCCTTCTTGGTAATAGGATTAGTAAATTCTTTCCAGTCATTAACTCTGGTTCTTGGATCTCTGTGTGTCTCATGACGACGTTTGTGGATCATAAAACCACGTGTTTTTTCAATCCTTTCGCTATTCTTTTCTAGCTGTTTGGAATCTGGAACTGCATCTTCTAAATCGACAACCTTAGGCTCCTTCAAAGTGGCCTTATTTGAAATAGTAATACTCTTCTTCTTTTCTTGCTCTTTAGCTTTTTGATTAGCAATCAATAGAGTATTGACTTCGTCATCAACTTCTTGGTTCGATCTAAACTTCTTTAAGTATTCTGAAGTTGCCTTAGCCTTTGCCTTGGCAGCTTCTGCTTTCTCCTTCAACAAAACTTTCTTATAATCAGTTGGAATGACCTTAACGAAATCTTTCAAATAATGGTTGAAATTACCGAGAATCCTGGCTGCTAGATCAGATTGTGTGTAGTTCCAATGCTCCTGGATCAAATTCTTAACAAACGCAATCTCGACCGGGTCACATAATGATTCTAACTCAACAGTATCTTTGTTAATCTTTCCAACAAAATCGTCGTAATCGGAAGTTAAACAGTATGCAATACCACCAGTAGCACCAGAGAAGGCGTTTAGGGATTCCATTTGTGATAAGACAATGGCACGACCACCAGTCATATACTCAAAGGCATTGTTACCCTTAATTCTCTCAACAACGATGGTGGCACCAGAGTTTCTGACACCGAAACGCTCACCGGCACTACCTGAAATGAATGCAGTACCAGAAGTAGCACCATAGAAACAAGTGTTACCAACAATTACATTTTCATCACTCTTGAATTTAGAATCCTTTGGTGGTTTAATGACAATAATACCACCGGATAAACCTTTACCAACATAATCATTAGCATCACCATTCAAGATAAAAGTGATACCAGAAGCTAGGAAAGCACCAAAAGATTGACCCGCTGAACCTTCTATGTTAACGACAACGGTGTCCTTTGGCAAACCATCTTCACCAAATTTCTTCGAGACTCTGTAAGATAAAGTAGAACCGAGTGCACGATCAGTATTGATTATAGAGGCGTCAATGTTCACTGGTAAGCCACGATCCAAAGTAACTTCAGCCTCATCGATTAACTTATTATCTAGACGGGTGTGAAGTTTGTGGTCTTGTTTCTTAGTGAACTTGGTTGGAACACCTGGACGAATAACATGTGCTGGGGTCAAAATAGGAGATAAATCGATATTTATGGCTTTGGCATTTACGTCGTCCCTTTTCTTTAATTTTTCAGAATGACCCACCATTTCGTCAATGGTACGGAATCCTAACTTGGCCATGATTTGTCTTAAATCTTGGATCAAGTAATAGAAGAAGTTGATAACATGTTCGGGCTGACCCTTAAACTTACTTCTCAAATATGGATCTTGTGTGGCAATACCAACAGCGCAAGAGTTCAAGTGACATCTTCTTAACATAACACAACCCATAGCAATTAATGGAACTGTTGCCAAGGTAAAAGATTCTGCCCCTAATAAAACTGCAACAGCAATATCAAACCCAGTTCTCAATTGACCATCGGTTTGGACAACAACATTACGTCTTAAATCATTCAAGACTAAAGTCTGGTGAGTTTCAGCTAGACCTAATTCCCATGGCAAACCTGCATATTTGACACTCGTCCATCTTGCAGCACCTGTACCACCATCATGACCAGAAACTAAGATATGATCGGCTTTAGCCTTAGCTACACCAGAGGCAACAATACCAACACCAACTTCGGAAACCAACTTTACAGAAATTCCCGCTCTTGGATTAGCACATTTCAAATCATAAATCAGTTGTTTCAAATCTTCAATGGAATAAATATCGTGATGAGGAGGAGGAGAGATTAACCCAACATTAGGGGTGGAGTGCCTGGTTTTTGCGATATCCTTAGACACTTTGTGGGCTGGTAGTTCACCACCTTCACCCGGCTTAGCACCCTGAGCAATCTTAATTTGGATTTCATCAGCATCTGACAAGTAGTATGAAGTTACACCGAATCTAGCGGAAGCAACTTGTTTGATAGCAGATCTCATAGTATCACCGTTTTCTTGAACAGCAGAACGTTCTGCGTCTTCACCACCTTCACCACAATTGGATTTGGCCCCTAAACGATTCATGGCAATAGCCAATGTAGAGTGAGCTTCCATAGAAATAGAACCATAAGACATTGCACCTGACGCAAATCTTCTGGCAATTTCAGTCCATGGTTCAACTTGTTCTAGAGGGATACTGACAGAATTTTCAAAATCTAATTCTAACAGTCCTCTAAGTGTACAGTCTCTAATTGCTTCCATTTCCTTCTTTACATATAATTGCCAAGAGACATCATTTTTGTTTCTGACAGTATCTTGTAACGAAGCAATTGCGGTTGGTTCGTTGACGTGTTTGTAACCACCATCCCTAAAGTGGTATTCACCACTTTCTGGTAAGTTAACAGATTTACTAATGGTTTGTCTGGATGGATAACCACGCTCATGTAAAGAAAAGGCATCTTGAGCCAAATACTCGAAAGTTACACCTCTAATTCTGGAAGAAGTACCTGTGAAACACAAATCAACAATAGAGTTATCTAAACCAAGGGCTTCAAAAATTTGAGCACCTTTGTAGGATGCTAAAGTGGAGATACCCATCTTAGACATAACCTTCAAGATACCTGCATCAATAGCGTGCTTGTAATTTTCTAGTATTTGCCCTTCCTCAAGTGTATCATTGTCATTGTTGACATTACGAAGTAGACCTTCTCTGTTCATTCTGACCAAAGTCTCCATGGCTAAGTATGGATAAACACCATCACAACCATAACCCAGTAGGACACAGAAATGGTGAATTTCTCTGGCTTCACCTGTTTCCAAAATCAAAGCAACTTGGGAACGCTGCTTGTTTCTGATTAGGTGATGATGAATACACGAAATTGCAATCAAAGAGGAGATGGAAACACGGTTGGCACCCATTCTCCTGTCAGTAATTATTAAAATCTTTTTACCATCATCAATTGCTTCGCTCGCTAACTTAGTGATTTTATCAATTGTGTCGGTATAACCCAATAGACCCTCACTCTTATCGAATGTGATATCAATTTCTGCTACAGACCATGATGGGTAAGCAGCTTCAATGTTTTTCAAAGCTTGGAACTCATTCCAATGCAAAATAGGAGATTTCAATAATAAACGATCACATTGAGATGAATGCATTTCCAAAAGGTTGCCTTGAGGTCCGACATAACATTCTAACGACATAACATTTGCTTCACGAATTGGGTCAATTGGAGGATTGGTCACTTGAGCAAACAATTGTCTGAAATAATCATAAAGTAAGACAGGATTTTCATTTAAACAAGCCAGTGGCGCATCGTTACCCATGGAACCTAAAGCTTCTTTACCTGTTAAAGCCATTGGAGTTAACAGAAATGTGACTTGTTCGAAGGTATAACCATTGGCCAATAGACGTGGGTCACTTTGAACTTTCAAAGACAATGAATCCTGTGATATAAATTCTTTAGGAACCAAATTAGCGGTTTTTGATAACAAGTCGTCTAACTTGATGACTTTGGATAACCAAGACTTAAAATCTTGTCTTTTTGAGATTTGAGATTTTAACTTTTTAGTATCGACCATTTCACCCAATTGAGTATCCACTAGGAATAAATCACCTGGCTTCAGTTTACCTTTTTGAACAACCAATGAATTTTCGATAGGAATGACACCTACCTCTGAAGCACAAATAACTCTGTCATCACTAGTGATGTAATAACGACAAGGTCTTAAACCATTTCTATCCAATATAGCACCACAGTAACGTCCATCAGTGAAAGTTAACAAAGCTGGACCATCCCAAGGTTCCATCAGACATGCAGCCCAGTCGTACCATGCTTTTAGGTCAGAATCCATATCCTTATGATACGCTTCAGGAACCATCATCATAACAGCTTCAGGTAGAGATAATGTGCCATTAATAGTCAATAGTTCTAAAACGTTATCCAATGCAGCTGAATCAGAACCACCTTCTTCGATAATTGGGTATAGTTTGTCTAACTCATCTTTGAACGTTGCTGAATTCATCACACCTTCTCTGGAGCGCATCCAATTCTTGTTACCTCTTAAGGTGTTAATTTCACCATTATGAGCTAGCCAACGTAAAGGTTGAGCTCTATCCCAAGAGGGGAAAGTATTAGTGGAAAATCTTGAATGGACCAACGCCATGTGGGATTTGAAATGCGCATTAGTCAAGTCGGGATAGTAGTTATACACTTGAGCTGGCGTCAATTGACCCTTGTAAACAATGGTGGTATTGTTTAGGGAACAAACATAGAACCAGTTTTCCAGTCCTATTTGAAGAGAGGCCTCCTTCCTTAAAAGATACAATTGAGTTCTAAATTTAGTTTCATTAAACTCCGGTTGTTTTTCATCATACAATGGAACCAATAATGGCTGTAGAATAGTAGGTTCACGAGATAATGCAACGTCTCCTAAAATAGTAGAATCTACGGGGACGTTTCTCCAACCTAATACGGATAAGTTGAAGGATGCAGCTAAATCCTCGAAAATCTTCTGACACTTAATTAAATTTTTCTTGTTATTTTTTTCGTTCTTCTTGAAGAAGACGTTACCTACGGCGTATTTGCCCATCTCAGGTATGTCTAGATCAAGATCTAACTTGAATTCTCTTTTCATAAATTCGTGAGGAATACCTAGCAGAATACCGGCACCGTCACCGTTACCATCAGATGAGACGGCACCACGATGTGTCATATTCACTAAAAGATATCTAGCGTCAGTAACAATCTTGTGAGACTGACCACCATGCTTATTTGCTACGAAACCGACACCACAAGCGTCATGTTCATAATCAGGGTCGTAAAGTCCTCGTTTGTCCGGAATCACATTTGCCCAAGATTTATGAAGATGGTGTTCATCGTTATAGTTTTGAATTGTCCCACCTTCGTAAGCTTCTTCCAATGGATCGAAATTGTCTGATTTCAACACTGGCATGCTTTCTTTTCTAATTCTTTCTCTAGTTCTTCAAAATAAATAAATGGCAAATAGATTAAGAAAAAAGAGAGAGTAGAAAGACAAAAATAAATAAAAAAAAACTGAAGCAGAAAAATAAATAAATAAGTTAAACGTTAATCACTACCTCAATGAGCTAAAAGAAGGGGAAGAAAGAGCAACTGAGAGTATCCGTCTGCGTAGTATAGGACTGAGATAGCAATTTCCTATCTTCCTATGATGTGGAGACGATTAGTTTGGTATGTTATCAAGTAAGATATAAGAATTGATTAATTTGGTAAGAAATGAAACAATAGGACGAAAAATACAATAAGATAAGGAAGACCATCAGAACTTATGAATGACTAAGAAAAGCAGTTTATATTTTTTTTTGGGCAATTTATTGCTTCTTTTTTTTACGTTTTGCGGGCATCACGTTCGTCGTGACATATGACTTGAAAAATGTGCAAATGCTTATCGGAGCCAATCGGATTGACGAATTAAAACCGAAGTGTACTAGGACCAAATTTGCGCTGTATAGGGTTGAACGGTAGGGCTACCAGGGTCTGAGTCATCAAAGAAAAAGAAATTACAATAAGAGTCTTACTTAAGATGATATAGAATTGTTGTTATTGTTCATGTATGGATGCCAAGAAAACAAAGTTTTTTAAAGTGAGGTATGAATTATGGCGTGGAGAAGCTGAAATTGAAATATTCGAAGCATGGGTGTATTACTTGCAAGATCAGAAAGAAGAGATGCTCTGAAGATAAACCTGTGTGCCGGGACTGTCGTCGATTAAGTTTTCCCTGTATCTATATATCAGAATCTGTTGATAAGCAGTCTTTGAAAAAAATAAAGGCAGATATACAGCACCAGTTGATCAGCAAGAAAAGAAAGCATGCTCCTGACAGTGCTCAGAAAGCGGCCGTGGCCACCCGTACTCGACGGGTCAGTAGCGACGAACAGGATAACCAGGTATATTTGTCAAAACCGCTGGAAGATTGCATTTCTCAGAAGCTGGACTCTATGGGATTGCAGCTGTACAACTACTACAGGTCTCACCTTGCAAACATAATTTCCATCGCGCCCATGAACCAGAACTACTATCTGAACATTTTCTTGCCAATGGCCCACGAGAATGATGGTATATTGTTTGCTATTCTTGCTTGGTCAGCTAATCATTTGTCTATATCATCATCAAATGAGCTGCGAAAGGATGAAATATTTGTCAACTTGGCGAACAAGTATACATACATGTCGTTATCGCATCTAAAGACAAACGAGGGCTCAAGTGCCTGTGCTAGACTGGGGTTTCTATATTCACTAGCACAAATCCTAATCTTATGTGGTTCAGAGATATGTCAGGGTGATGTGAAATTTTGGAAGATATTATTGAATGTAGGAAAAAATTTGATCGAAAACCATGTGGGCAAGGATGTCTCACGGATACTAACCACTACTACAGAAGAACCCTCCCTAGAGGAGAGGATAATCTTCCCCAATTTCAATTCCGTTGTTAAGTACTGGCTGATTGTGAATTTTATATATCATGATATTTTGAATTTCAATACAACGTCCTTCCCGATCGAACAATACGAGAAATTTTTCCAAAGGGATCAGAACTCTTTACCCAGCTCAGCCAACTTTATTGAGTCAATAGACTCGCCAATTGAGGAAATAGACCCTTTAATTGGCATCAACAAGCCTATTTTACTACTATTGGGACAAGTCACAAATTTGACGAGGTTTTTGCAGACTATGGAACAGGAAGAAATGCTAGAGCACGGCGATAAAATTTTGAGTTTGCAAGTCGAGATTTATAAATTACAACCTTCGCTTATGGCGCTGGAACATTTGGATGATGAAAAGAAATTTTACTATTTAGAACTATTCGAGATAATGAAAATTTCTACCTTAATGTTCTTTCAATTAACTTTATTAAAGATTGACAAAGATTCGCTGGAACTACAGATACTGAGAAACAAATTGGACTCGAAGCTAGACAAGGTCATCGGAACTTTTTTGGAAGGATCGTTATGCTTCCCACTTTTCATTTACGGTGTATGCATTCAGGTAGAAGATATGGAGAAAAAAATAGATTTGGAAGCCAAATTTGACGACATTTTAAAACGATATAAATGTTACAATTTCCAAAATGCTAGATTATTGATACGGAAAATTTGGCAAAACGAGGCTGATGGCATCAGTGAGCATGACCTGGTCCACATGATTGACGAATTAGATTACAATATTAATTTTGCCTGAGCAGCATATATTTCCTTTCCCCACCCCCTGGGTGTCTTAAATTATTGTTTCACCACACAAACATATATATGTTCTTATTTTTTTTTTGTAGGACGTACGGATTCAAAAAAAATTTATACGTATACAATATAGAAATGCTAACGTTGAGACATAGAAGTAATTATTTAATTAACCATTTTAGGTGATTATTTTCAGGGGTGTCCGAGTCCACCTCTACAACATCCACCTGCCCGATTTGATACCTGTAATCGCCTGTCTTGGAGTCCTCCACAAAGCTTATGCTTCTCTCAGATTTCCTGCGTGGCCTATCCATTATGGCTGCTCCTGCATACGACGTGCCAGTGCCGCCAATCATATCTATATCATGATTGCTTTCCCCGTCGCTTGTACTATCTTCATTCGAGTGGACGTCATGAGCCCATACAGATTTATACCGATTTGCTCTCGGAAATTCATGGCCATCTAGCACTTGTATTCTTTGGTAGTGATCACTATCATTATCCTCGTCACTCTCGTCCCTTTTACAAACGGGGCTTTCCCTTCTCTGCTTTGCAGTCCTTGTTAATTTAGCCTTAGACTTCATTTTAGCTCTTTTATTAGAATTTGCCTTTAATTTGCCCTTGATCTTCAAAATTAACTCATCAAAGTTGTCCTCGTGTGCATCATATACCACCTTATATGATTGTTGGTATTGTGTGGCGAATAAGTCCTGGTTCCAGGCAAAACCTTGACTTTGAGATACAGATATTTTAAAATTTGGCCTTATTTCTGCACTATATGTAAATACCGAACTGGTATTTGAGTATACAATAAGTTTCTCCTTATCCTCCATGACTCTTCAGTAGTGGTTATGAACACGATATAACTATCTGCATTTAACGCTGGTACTGATTTCAATTTATCCTTATCAAATCGATACGCTCTTTCCCTTTAAAAAGCGCCCTTACCTCGTTCCGAACGGCGCTAGTAAGAATTTCATCAAATTGCCCTTCTTGTGGGGGGATGCTCATCACAGACTACTGAATACGCATCACAGAAAAGACAAAAAGAACCATTAACATGATTCTGCATATATTTGCATGATTAATCCATGGTATTGATTTAAGGCGGTAAGGAGGAAAATTTAAAATTTGGATATTACCATCTTCTTCTACACTCATATATATTCCTAATTTCCTTTGCCTCAGGTCAATCGTGACAGTTGTTGCTTATAAATGCGATTATTTTCTGTGTAATATCCATAATTACTTCAAGAACCCCTTAGGTGACAACCGAAAGTCAGCAGTCGCTTAATAGTATTTAGTGTCAGAATTTGTTGGCCTATTTTCTTACATTCACTATATAATACTTACGGGGCTAGTTTTATTTTCTACCACAAATAAAAATAAAGCATCTTTTAATTTTCTTCCCTTGAACGCCTTAAGTGCCTCAGTCGAATGGCAACTTGGTTCCATTATTATCAACTGTATACTATTATAGAGGCATTTTTTTCAATAAAGACATGCGGTGTGTGGGTCTTTTTACCCCTGTAAGTTACGTAATAATGGAATTTCATAGAGGAAGAAAGATGAAAAAATTCACTTATAAAGGGAAGGACATCCGCGTGCTTATACCAGCTTGAGAAAGTACTGACCCTTGAATCGTTAAGTTTACTTCTACAAAATCTCCAAGTAAAGAAGGAATATAAGTAATATAAGTAGAATGTCCGCCGCTACTGTTGGTAAACCTATTAAGTGCATTGCTGCTGTTGCGTATGATGCGAAGAAACCATTAAGTGTTGAAGAAATCACGGTAGACGCCCCAAAAGCGCACGAAGTACGTATCAAAATTGAATATACTGCTGTATGCCACACTGATGCGTACACTTTATCAGGTTCTGATCCAGAAGGACTTTTCCCTTGCGTTCTGGGCCACGAAGGAGCCGGTATCGTAGAATCTGTAGGCGATGATGTCATAACAGTTAAGCCTGGTGATCATGTTATTGCTTTGTACACTGCTGAGTGTGGCAAATGTAAGTTCTGTACTTCCGGTAAAACCAACTTATGTGGTGCCGTTAGAGCTACTCAAGGGAAAGGTGTAATGCCTGATGGGACCACAAGATTTCATAATGCGAAAGGTGAAGATATATACCATTTCATGGGTTGCTCTACTTTTTCCGAATATACTGTAGTGGCAGATGTCTCTGTGGTTGCCATCGATCCAAAAGCTCCCTTGGATGCTGCCTGTTTACTGGGTTGTGGTGTTACTACTGGTTTTGGGGCGGCTCTTAAGACAGCTAATGTGCAAAAAGGCGATACCGTTGCAGTATTTGGCTGTGGGACTGTAGGACTCTCCGTTATCCAAGGTGCAAAGTTAAGGGGCGCTTCCAAGATCATTGCCATTGACATTAACAATAAGAAAAAACAATATTGTTCTCAATTTGGTGCCACGGATTTTGTTAATCCCAAGGAAGATTTGGCCAAAGATCAAACTATCGTTGAAAAGTTAATTGAAATGACTGATGGGGGTCTGGATTTTACTTTTGACTGTACTGGTAATACCAAAATTATGAGAGATGCTTTGGAAGCCTGTCATAAAGGTTGGGGTCAATCTATTATCATTGGTGTGGCTGCCGCTGATGAAGAAATTTCTACAAGGCCGTTCCAGCTGGTCACTGGTAGAGTGTGGAAAGGCTCTGCTTTTGGTGGCATCAAAGGTAGATCTGAAATGGGCAGTTTAATTAAAGACTATCAAAAAGGTGCCTTAAAAGTCGAAGAATTTATCACTCACAGGAGACCATTCAAAGAAATCAATCAAGCCTTTGAAGATTTGCATAACGGTGATTGCTTGAGAACCGTCTTGAAGTCTGATGAAATAAAATAGGAGTACTTAATTAAACTAAGTAAGCATGACTCAAATTTTCTGGAATACTTTGAAAATCAACGTCCTACATTCTATCAAATATCATATATATGCGCACAATTACGTTCTTCAGCAATCAGTTAGACCTGAAGAAAAAAGTAAGGGTAGAAAAAGTATATAAATATATAAAAGTGTAAAAATAAAAAATACAATGTGGTTGTGTGAAATTTATTGACCTCGCCTGTTCCTAACTACCAACGTACCGAACTATTAAAACCATTACCGAAAGCGCTATTATCACCAACATTGGAAAAATTAACGTTAGCTTTGTCACTTTTGAACTCGTTAAACGAGCTACCATTCCCATCTCCCTCCTTCATTGACTTTGTTGCCATCGATAACGGTGGTGACATAAATTCCATCAAACTAATATCACGACCTTTGTTATCGCTCCCATCGGTGCGACCAGCATTGCTGCCACCATTAGTATTAACAGAAATATTGTTATTACTGGGAGTACGCGACGCTGGTCCAAATGTTGATGAATCTATGTAATGATTGGTTTCACTTGCATCGCCGCTTATTGATTTTGGACCACCACAGCGTAAGCACACTACGTTTTTAGCAAAGTTATGATACGTGCACGTGGAACACTTCCAATCTCCTGCTCTAAATGGTATGTTGGAGCCACATCCTCCCATACCGATATTGGAATTACAATTATTACTATTGTTACCATTGTTATTATTATTATTATTATTGGTATTACTATTACTATTGATACTACCATTATGATGATTGTTATTATGATTGTTATTATGATTGTTATTGTTATTACTGTTGTTCCCATTACCATTCCCATTACCGTTGATGTTGTTATTAATGTTATATCTATTATTGGTCATATTGTTAATATTATTGTTGTTATTGTTAATATTATTATTATAACGATAATTTGGGGCTATATTATTATTTCCCGAAAAATGATCCGCTATAATTATCGGCGACCCACTGTTCGATGGTGCCATGTTCAATGAATTTTGTCGCGACAATGGCGTAATTGCAGGAAAATGAGCTCTATTGTATGTTAAAGCTGCTGGCGTGTTGTTAGCAATCATGTTGAACTCAGGGGCACCATAGGGGTGATTCGCTGCAGTGTTACTAATATTGCTTGAAGATCCCGAGTTCACGCGATTGTTTAAATTATTTCTACTACTGTTAACATTATTGTTTGAGTTCGCAGTATGTATTTGACTATTTGATGGTGCCGGAAAAGAACATCTAAAACATGCAGTACGTCTTTGAAAGTTTGAAAAACCACAAGATGGGCAATTCCAGTCACCTGGTCTTGGTTTGTTTTTACTTTGAGGGAAAGGCGATAAAATTTCTTGAGCCTTATCGAGTACTCCGGTGGAAGAAGGTTGAAGCTCAAGGACATGTTCCACCACCCTTGGTTGCTTAGTGTTTGCCAGATTAGATAGGATTGATCTCCCATTCAACGCTAGTACTTCAGTTGCTTCTTCATGTGTTTGGAAGACAACAAATCCTGAGATACTATCTTGATCTTCCACATAGGGACTGTTATTTAGACTCCAGTTATTATTAACGTTAGACGTATCTTCTACGATGTTTTTGACAGTCCAAAACCCAACTGGTCTAACACCATATTGGGTAAACCATGATTCCAACTCACTTTGAGTTGTGTCGGGCGGTAAATTGTTCATGTACAAAATCTTAGATTTCTCTTGCAAAAAAGCTCTAATATCGGTGTGTGAGTCATATGGTTTTGTTAAGACAGATTCCATATCTTCAGGGGAAGTACACTTTTTGTGCAATTGTATTAATATATCCGTTGTCCTTTTTAAAAGAGAGTATATCTCTGGAACAGAGCCTGCCTCTTCAGTTGGGATTGAAACTTCCAATATTCTAACTATTTCGTCCAAATCCTTCGTATTTTTGGCTGCATTAATACTAATACTTTTAGTATTACAATTGTTGTTGGAGATTGCTTTCTTTTGTCCCAAAATCTCCGGATGGTTGACACACCATCTATCGAATTCCTTCCATAAGTCAAATACTTTCGGATGTTGTAAATAAGAAGTAAGAATAAACCCATCATCTCTCGCTTGACGTGGTAAGGTAACACGGATATGCCATGTTGAATACAGGGAAACAAGAACAAAGTCGTCGTTACCAATAACGTCATGAATATCCTTGTCCAATTGCACCATTGCACTCTCCAAACTCTTTGTCGTCCCGTTTACTTCAATGCTCGGTAAAGAATTGGTCCCATAATGGCATACTAATGTTTCAGCATTCACAATTTGAAATGCTATATTCGCAATGCGACATTGATCCTTGGGGGTATCTGGCAAATGCGCAACTTGCAGCTCTAGTACCACATAGTGCATAATTTCTGTATCAAAAATCACAATAGCAATGCACAATTATCCTAGCGCTCTTCTTTAGTAATGCTATTTGCATCAAAACCAACTTATTAAACTTGTATGTGTTGAAAAATTTTTCACTTTAAACTTTTCCACTGGGCATCGGCATCGGAGAATGAAAATATATTACCAAAGTAACATTAAACAAGTACATGACATTACTTAAAGAAAACCCTTTATAATAGGCACTACTATTACTACTGTTACTAATTTACAATTATATATGTATATATGTAGATACACAAAGTTATGGAACGCCTACTCACTGTCTTCATCGTCTTCGTCATCGCTACGAGGCCCTTGATATTCATTTGTGACTCCATCTGGATGTTGTTCTAACCACATCTTTTCCCAAGCAACAATACGGGATACGTTAGATACCATATCTTCTTTCGTATCGCTTTGTAGCTCTACCACAATGTGCGGTTCGTATGATTCCACGGCATCCTGTTTGACGACACCCATAATCTCGGCATCGAGGTTTTCCTCGATCTTAGAGTCATGATAGCCTCTTGCATGCAATCTTGAATACAAGTTAGAGTTATCACATCTCAACACCACCACCAAGTCAATCAGCCTCTCTGGGAACACATCATTGACATGCCAATCGACAATACTATTTCCCTGTCTCAAAAGAGGCTCTAGCATGTCCAGCAGTTTGTCTTCATCGACAATGTGCGATTTACGGCCCTCATCATATCCTTCGAAACAGTCGTTATCTTTGGCGAAATCCGAAATGTTATAGTATTTGTAATCCTTCAGTTTATTTTTTAAAAACTCACACGTAGACGACTTGCCACATCCTGGTGTTCCTGTAACAATAATATTCGGTCCATACCGTCTTGCTTCCATCTCTATATAACAAAGTATTTCTTTATTTTCTAATAGTTCCTTTCTATGAGTCTTGTGTATGATTTATAAAGAGTGAGCTCTTTTGTTATGAAGTATATTATTATGTGAGTATTTTTTTATAACTGCGAAAAAGCGAGGCGAACATTAATAAGATAATGGCAAAACAGGCATTTTTTAAACTAGATATGCAAAAACTACAAGGAAAAACAGGAAAAGAAGAGAATCAAAATATACTATTGCCTACATAATGGAAAAATTTGGTTTAAAAGCGCTAGTACCGCTCCTTAAGCTAGAGGACAAAGAACTTTCAAGTACATATGACCATTCCATGACCTTAGGAGCGGACTTATCGTCGATGCTATATTCGTTGGGTATTCCAAGAGATTCACAAGATCATAGAGTCCTCGATACTTTTCAATCACCGTGGGCAGAAACATCCAGAAGCGAAGTGGAGCCCCGATTTTTCACACCAGAATCATTCACCAATATTCCGGGCGTATTACAATCCACTGTAACTCCACCATGCTTCAATTCCATTCAAAATGACCAACAGCGTGTTGCCCTTTTTCAAGATGAAACTCTATTTTTCCTCTTCTATAAACACCCTGGTACAGTCATCCAGGAACTAACGTATTTGGAACTCAGGAAAAGGAACTGGAGATACCACAAGACGTTGAAGGCCTGGCTCACCAAAGATCCTATGATGGAACCTATTGTATCCGCTGATGGTTTAAGTGAAAGGGGATCATATGTGTTTTTTGACCCACAAAGGTGGGAAAAGTGCCAAAGAGATTTCTTATTGTTTTATAATGCTATTATGTAAGGTAGACAGAGAAACGAAAGAAGTAAATAAATGTCATTATATGTGATGCGGCGTTTTGGAGCTGAACAGAACGCCCTCTTTTTTTTTTTTTAATGATTAATTGAGAAAAATAGTGTGCACATTTAATTTTGCATGTGGGATTGGTTTTCATACAATTCGACGATCTGGTCAGAAGAGGTTGCATCTTCTACGCCCTTGTCTTCTCTTATACGCAAAAATCTTGGAAATCTTAAGGATACGCCTTTATCAAAAGTTGCACTACCTGCTTTATAAATAGGCGATAGGGAAAGGTCTGCAGTCAAAACTTCAAACAAAGTCGTAGGTTCGAACCATACATCTGGCTCAGCACTCGAATCGAAAACAAACGTGGCTTTTGGTCCATCAATGATCGTCGGGGTCAGCCTGTCGTGCAAAAGCTGCAACATTTCGTCCGAAAATCCTGTCCCTATCTTGCAACAAGTTTCAAATTCTCCTGTGTCTTGGTTGTAACATCCTAGAAGGAACCCACCGTACGTACCAGTCCTTTTTCCTCTACCATAATATGCCCCCAACACGCAGAGATCCAATGAATCTCCAACCCCCTCCAAGTAATCTTTTTTTAATTTCAACCAGTTTCTTGACCTTTTACTTGGTTCATAATGGGATTCAGGGCCCTCCAACATTTTGACCATCAAACCTTCGCATGAGTGATTAACGGACTCATCAAGGAATTTTTGAAGTTCATCAAGGTTATTTGTTGTTATCTGAGTCGCGTATTGGAATTCTCCCGGGACAACTTTTGTAACCTTCGTCAAGTATTCTCTTCTTTCCTTTAGTGACTTATTAATCAGCCTTTCATCGTTGTAGCAAAGTATATCAAATGCAAAGAGACAGACTTTAACTTTAACATCATTCAGCTCCACGTCTTTACGTTTCCTTGTACTTAAGACCTGGAAAGGCAAAATTTTCCCCTGATCTTTGTCCCAAGCAACAGCCTCACAGTCTAGAATTAAATTTTTGGTAGTATCCAAATCCTGGATAAAATCCGTTATGTTAATTTCTGGATATCTCTCAGTCATATTCTCGCCATTTCTGGAATAAATCCTCATTGTACCATCATTTAGTAAATGCACCTGAGCCCTTTCACCATCGTATTTGTATTCTGACGTAAAAGTTTCGCCTTGAAATCTATCCAATACTTCATTAATTGCCTTGGTAGGCTTGGCTAACATGGGTTTCAATGGAATTCCTGGTCTCAGAGTACAATATTTATCTAAATTCATAATACCGTGTTCCAGGCATGAGTTTATAACAATTTCATAGTTGGGTACTTGACAAAATGCGTCTCTTATCTTTTGTTGAGCACTTTCTAACACATCCATGGGGACATCTTTGTCTGGAGAGTCCTCCCTATTTTCATCATGGAGCAAAAGAGCCTTCGATAGGGATATTAAGACAGTCTTTTCAGCAAGACCGATTCTCAATTTTGACTCTAGGGATCTAATCAAAAACTTAGCCTCTATACCTTTGCAAGCAGTAAGCATTCTCTTGATCAGCTTCATCTTTTTTAATTGCGAATCTTTACCCTGAGTCTTAGCAATAGCTCTAAGATTTTTGAAGACCTCACCCACGGTCAAGGGTTTGGGCTTAAACATAGTGGGTTGGACATTTCTCGCACCCATTGCTATTTCACCCAAATCCCCAATATCCTTGTATTTAAGTTTAATTTGGCTCATGGATTTCCCGCAAGTTTCGCTTATAGTTTTCATAAGAAGATTTTCTCCAAGGCCCAATTCCAAGCCTGCTTCGTAGTCAGGGCCCAATCTATTGATGAAAAGGTATGTTGTAGGTATTAAGTTCTTAGACGATTGCTTCATTATCTTAATAAAGAAATCAGAACAGATTCTTATAATCTCTAAACGGGAAGATATGGCCTCAATCTTGTTAAAAACCTCACAAACTTCAGAATAGGGGATATTAGACGAATAGTGATCATTATTATTTGAGCTCAAGGCGTCTTCAACTTCACCTACCAACCTCTGAGATTGTTGCGGTGAATCAGCAACACCGGAAGAGGGAGCGGATGATGGTATAGAAGAAAAATTGCTACCCATGGAGCTTGGAGCTGCTACAGTATGTGTAACAGCCGTCTGTTTCAATTTCTTGGTCGCGTATTCCTCTTCCCCACTAACATTATCCATTCTATCTTCCAGCATATGTTTGGATGATTTTTTGGGAGAAGGAGTACCTTCTGTTGGCTTATTTTTCATGGAAGTGAAGAATCTAGCCAAAGTGGCTTGTTTAGGCTTCTTACCGGCAGAGGAAGGTAATGAGGATGACATCAATAATGGCAATCTTGATTTCAAGGGACGTGCAGATGAAAGAAGGCAACCGGTCAGTAATCTGCGCATGTAATTGATGAACAATGACGTTAAAAGCTGCTCTAAACCTTCAAAATCATTACTTTTATTTTTGAACAAAGTACAGCGAGATGCAAACGCATGGCTTATTGCAGCTAAATTTCACTTTCACGCGTTTTCGCGTTAAGGTGAAAAATTCCATCAGCCATCTCAAGTGGAGGAACACATCGAAGCGAGCAAAAAGATGACAGAGTTAAACAGCAATAGAACCAGCGGCTGCAGTACGAATTCCTATTGCAAGTCTTACGGAAGGTTGGTGGGCCTTATGTTGTTCAAAGTACTTGATTTTGGAAGTATGGTTGTCTGAAATTGTGGCTACGTATAGAGAATCATCCGGGTAATGATGAAAGTTTCTTTCAATGACAAATAGGAGTTTTAAGAAGTAGAAGAAAGAGCCGTTCGTATGAGTGCCAGGATCAGAAGGAAAGGGAGCAAGAGGCAGAACAATCATGTCGAAACAATTTGTTAGATCTGCGAAGAATTTGGTGAAAGGGTACTCTTCTACCCAGGTCCTGGTAAGAAATGCAACGTCAAACGACAATCATCAAGTGTCCAAGGACTCGTTAATTGAGCTGGCTGAAAAATCATATGATAGCGCAGATTTCTTCGAAATCATGGATATGCTGGACAAAAGACTTAACGACAAGGGCAAATACTGGAGGCATATCGCAAAGGCATTGACAGTAATAGATTACTTGATCAGGTTTGGTAGTGAGAATTGTGTTCTTTGGTGTAGAGAAAATTTATACATCATCAAGACATTGAAGGAGTTCAGGCACGAGGACGATGAGGGCATAGATCAAGGTCAAATCGTTAGGGTCAAAGCAAAAGAATTGACTGCATTACTATCTGATGACGAAAGACTGAACGAGGAAAGGAACATGAATATCAAGGGAAGAAACAGGAAAGGAAGAAGAAGAAGGGGAACTGGGCGCAGTGATGAAAATGACGATGATTTGCAAAGAGCCATTAGTGCTAGCAGGTTGACGGCGGAAGAAGACGAAAGAAGAAGAAAACAGGACGAGGATTATGAAACAGCTTTGCAGTTGAGCAAAGAAGAAGAGGAGCTAAAAAGATTGCAAGATTTACAAAGAATGCAACAACAGCAAGGCCAACAACAATTGCAACAACCTATGTATTATGATATTTTTGGTAACCCAATCACTCCTGAGGAATACGCACAATTTCAATTGCAACAACAGCAACAACAGCAACAACAACAGTTGCAACAACAACCAATGTACTACGATGTATTCGGGAATCCTATAACACCCGAAGAACTAGCACAGTTTCAACAACAACAACAACTACAGGAACAACAGTACTTAGCTTCTATGCAACAGCAGCAACAGGCAATGTCCAACAATCCATTTGCCAAATCAGAACAGAGCTCAAGTTCACCAAAACGGAACCAACTAGTAGCAGCTTCTTCTCCACAGCAACTGCAACAACAAAAACAACAAGAGCCATTGATTCAAAACAGGACAGGCAATCAATCAATGACAGACAAGTATAGTAAACTAAACGAGCTACTAGCCACAGGAACAGGTATTGATACATTCGGAAATGTAGGGGAGGCTCGTATTCCTGCCCAACATACGAAGACAGGAACATTCATCAATTCTCAAGGAACAGGATATAGGCAAGTATCGGATGATCCAAACCACAATCCGTTTTTGAACAGTCAGTATACAGGTTTACCAAGCACTAGCGTCGTACCAACACAAACAGGCTATGGCTTTGGTAACCAGTCTCAACAGCAGTCTCAAAATAATGGCTCAAATAACCGGGGATATACTCTAATTGATTTATGAAGTGATTCTGTCATTCCAGTCCGCATTTCTAATCAGATGAGCATTTTCTCGCATCGCATAATATATATGGACTAAGTAATTTAATCATTTCACAGCGCGTTTTGATGCAAGCGTTTAGTATAAAATGAACTGTATATTTGTATATGTGAGCGCACGATCGCTCCAAAAACTACTTTAGTAAACTAACGTAGTTCAGGACGACTGAAAGAAAATATAGTGCTTTAAATTTATCAGACAACCAGGAATGTCTTATGTCTTTACATGGATGTAATGTAAGTTGAATACTTTTACATATCCATCAGAAGAAGCCCTACGATACGCTCTAAATCTTGATGCGATAACTCTAAGGGACTTTTATCGCCACGTTCTCCGTTAATGTCCTTGTGAGATTGCAAGGACCGCAGCACCGCCTCATCAATGAATATATCCAAATATTTCTGTATCATTGGTACTACTTCATCGGCAATTTTCATATCATTACCACCTTCATTTTGGCTGAGGATTTTTATTAACGCTTCTTTAGATAACATCACCACAATTACTGTGCTCTGTACTCATGTCCTTTCTAAGTGCAATAATGTAAATTCTAACACGCTTTTATGTATGATTGATTTTTGATATTTTGGCCCGAAAGATAATTCTGGTCTCCCGGAAACATGAAGATGCAGCAAAGTAAAAAATAATAGGTAAAAATAATAAAAATACATGTATCTTTTTGGTTGGTTAATTTATCTAAACAGTTTTATATATATATACACAGTATTAATATTCTTTCCTTGAGATTACTCTCTATAAAAAAAAAAAAAAAAAAGCTTTTAAAAAAAAAAAACTCAAAAAAAGAAAGAATATTCAAAGAAAGTTTCATCTTGTCAGTTGAAATGAATAGTTTATTGTGGAAATTATAACAATAAAAGTTAGCTAAAAGCGAAAGTGTCGATGAAACTGGGCAAGTGCACTTGAGCTCTTGATATGGACGGTAGTATTGGTTACAACAATGACTGGTAAAAGAATGAAGTGGTTTGAGATAATTTTAGAGAAACAAAAAGAAATAACAAAGTGATAGTAATAAAAACGGTGCGCAAATGAGGATAAAAAAATCAGCACAGAAACTAGAGAAAACGGATAAAAAAATAAAAAAGCAGAGACAAAAATTAAATTACGACTGATTCTTGTTCAAAATCAATAGTAAAAGTATGGTTACAAAGTAATGTAATTCACAATGGAGATCTGAAAAAAGATAAAAATAATCAACGACTAGATCACAAAAAAAAGCGTATCTCACCACAGTAGTTATTTTTTCTTAGATATTCTTTAATACTGGGGTTGTGACTGACCAGGTGGCATCGCCATGAAATGCTCCTGCTGTGGAGGATACCCCTGCTGCGATGGCATTTGCGGTGGAGGATACGCCTGTTGTTGCTGATGCGAAGGAGGAACCATGAATTGTGGATGATGTTGCTGCGGAGGAATAGCAAATTGTTGCTGAGATGGTAATTGTTGCTGAGGTATCGCTTGTTGATGATAGCTCTGTTGCTCTATCGGGAATGGGACAGGTACCGTTTCGTCATTTTCAGCCACATACAATGACTTATCGATAGTGGCCGGAATAGCCGCAATTTCAGTACCCAGTTCTTGTTCGATTTTATAAAGGTTAAACCGATCATTCCAGTTAATCAAATTGATTGCTAAACCCAAGTGGCCAAACCTACCGGATCTACCAATACGATGTAAATATGTTTCTGCCGTTTTGGGGAAATCGAAATTGATAACGACATTAACGGCTTGAATATCGATACCACGGGTCAATAAATCGGAACAGACCAATGTACGAACCTTACCTTGACGAAATTCGTGAAAAACTTTATTTCTTTCTTGTTGCTTCATTCTTGCATGAGAGTAATAACAGGAATAGCCTAAATCAGTGATTTTCTTGGCTAGTAATTCGACACGGTTAGTAGAATTACAAAAAATAATGGCTTGATTAATTTGAAGCTTAGAGAATAAAGTATTTAAACAATGTAGCTTTTGTCTTTCTTCAACAAAGGCGTAGTATTGAGTAATACCCTTTAGAGTCAATTCTTCCATCAAATTAATTTCATAAGGCTTATGCAGATGTTTAACCATGAATTCCTTAACCGTTAGTGGGAAAGTAGCGCTAAATAATAAAGATTGGTGAGTTGGAGGTAAGAAGGATAGGATTTGTTCAATTATTGTCTTGAAGTCACGAGATAACATTTTATCGGCTTCGTCCATGATGAATAATGAACAATCAGACAGATCTGCTACTTTTCTCGAAGCTAAATCCAACACTCTACCAGGAGTACCAACCAAAATATGGACTGTTTCATTTAATCTTAGAATATCGTCTCTCAAATTGGTACCACCAGTGGTCACCATACATGAAATACCACAGTGTTTTCCCAATGTACGGACGACTTGGGAAGTTTGCAGAGCTAACTCTCTTGTGGGAACCATGATCAAAGCCTGAATTTTATTCAACTTTGGTTTGACTTTCTCTAACGTAGGAATAACAAATGCGGCTGTCTTACCTGTACCATTCTTTGCTCTGGCCAATATGTCTCTACCAGTTATTGCTACCGGAATAGCCTCTTCTTGAATAGGGGATGGTTTTTCAAAACCGGCTTCAAAAATACCCATTAACAGCTCTCTTTTCAAATAAAAATCTTCAAAAGTATTACCCTTTGTATTTAAGACATCGTCTGTCTGTGGTCTGGTATCCTTCTTGGGAATATTCAATGCAGTTTTCCAGTCCCGATCGAGATCCGTATTACTGTTATTATTAGTGTTGAAGTTATTATTGATGGAACCCATTACTACTATTTTCTTTCTTGTCGTATTTTAGGCCTGGGATAAGTTATTATGCGAATGGCGATGCGGTTATGAAGAAATAAAAGGGCTAAAAGTAAGAATTTTCTGCGTCTATCTTTCTATTAGGAATAAAATATGACTATATTTACTATTATTGTTGTTTTGTCGTACAATCCTTTATGAATGAAAATATTAAGCTTGTGGTCTTAAAAGAATGTGGATGAAACAAAACTGAATCCAATGATGAGAAATAAATGTACAATCAGATAATAAACACTTTTATTGATGATTGTCTTTTCTTGCAAACCCCAATGTTACAATCGCCCATTAGTTCTAAGATTGTGTTGTCCTTTTTCTTACGAAATTTTTTTCCCTCCCTTTTTTGATCACTGTCCTCGTTATAAGTGATTCGTGGGGTAACGGCGATATCATACTATTATTGGCCCATCTGATGGATTAGAAGACCTACAGGTTAATGTGAAGCGACACTAATGATAAGAAAACTGCATCGGATCATATCTGTTTTTGCAGCGTGGTATATTGGTTGTTGGTCATGTTTCAACGAAAGACTTTACAGAGAAGGAACTTGAAAGGGCTCAATCTTAACCTGCACCCAGATGTGGGCAATAATGGCCAATTGCAGGAAAAGACAGAGACTCACCAGGGACAATCTCGAATAGAAGGCCACGTGATGTCTAACATTAATGCAATACAGAATAATAGCAACCTGTTTTTGCGAAGAGGCATAAAAAAAAAACTGACGTTGGATGCGTTTGGTGATGACCAAGCTATATCGAAACCAAACACTGTGGTAATACAGCAACCGCAAAATGAACCTGTTTTAGTTCTGTCTTCTCTATCACAATCCCCGTGTGTAACATCATCATCATCTTTGTCCACGCCATGCATTATAGATGCGTACAGTAATAATTTCGGATTATCGCCATCATCCACGAATTCTACTCCCTCTACGATTCAGGGATTGTCCAATATTGCAACGCCAGTTGAAAACGAACATTCGATATCACTACCACCTTTGGAGGAAAGCCTATCGCCAGCCGCAGCAGATCTGAAAGATACGTTGTCGGGAACTTCAAATGGTAATTATATACAACTCCAGGACTTGGTTCAGTTGGGGAAAATTGGTGCTGGAAATTCTGGAACTGTGGTGAAGGCACTACATGTTCCTGATTCCAAAATAGTTGCCAAAAAAACCATTCCTGTGGAACAGAATAACAGTACAATCATCAACCAATTAGTTAGGGAATTATCTATCGTCAAAAACGTTAAGCCCCATGAAAACATTATCACCTTCTATGGAGCTTATTATAACCAGCATATAAATAATGAAATCATAATTTTAATGGAATACTCTGATTGTGGTTCTTTAGATAAAATACTGTCCGTTTATAAAAGGTTTGTTCAAAGAGGGACTGTTTCGAGTAAGAAAACTTGGTTCAACGAATTAACAATATCAAAAATAGCGTACGGCGTACTAAATGGCTTGGATCATTTGTACCGACAATATAAGATAATTCATCGTGATATCAAGCCTTCCAATGTTCTGATTAATAGTAAGGGGCAGATTAAGTTATGTGATTTTGGAGTTTCCAAAAAACTAATAAATTCTATCGCTGATACATTTGTTGGAACGTCCACTTATATGTCACCAGAGAGGATACAAGGAAACGTTTATTCTATCAAAGGGGACGTTTGGTCATTGGGCTTAATGATCATCGAGCTGGTAACTGGAGAGTTTCCCCTAGGTGGGCATAACGATACACCTGATGGCATATTGGATTTGCTGCAACGTATTGTCAACGAGCCTTCACCAAGATTACCCAAAGACCGTATCTATTCCAAGGAAATGACAGATTTTGTCAATAGGTGTTGTATTAAGAATGAAAGGGAAAGGTCATCGATTCATGAATTGCTACATCATGATCTTATAATGAAATACGTATCACCGTCTAAAGATGATAAATTTAGACATTGGTGTAGAAAAATAAAATCTAAAATAAAGGAAGACAAGAGAATTAAAAGAGAAGCCTTGGACCGTGCCAAGTTAGAAAAGAAACAATCGGAAAGATCAACCCATTGAATGCATGCGATAACATTAGTTAGGAACATATTGCACTTTTTTTCACATCCCTTTCTCAAAACTATATTCATATATATATATATAGACTCTCCTGATTATGTAAATCAAAACCAATTTTCTAATGTAACAATATTTTTAAAAATAATCATCAAAGTAGCACTTTATGTACAGAAAATTTCACGATTGAGAGAAGCTTGCGAATAATACTAGTTAGCCTGTGTTTCACCATCGTTACTTAATTTCTTATAGTTCTTATATTCTTTATTTTTATGCCACAACCAACCTTCGGTTCCTCTAACGAAACCGAAGGCGATTAATAACCCACCGAAGCTACGTAAAGTTACTTTCCACCATTGTGGGTTTCTTTTTTCAAATTCAGTCAGAGAAATGCCTCTTTTGGCTTCTTTTTTACCATACTTGAATGGTTTCCCAGATGCCAAGTATGAGCCAAATCCAACAGAAAACATAGTGCTCATGACTTGACAAGGAACGCAATCCATAGTCTCTTCTTTTTCCAGCTTCCTTTGTGGTGGAGGGTTGAACACTGCCAAAATATTACTCATTGTTTTTCACCACTTGCTGTTTCTCTCTAAGCGGTGTTTTGTTTCCTACTTGGTGGCACACAATGACTGTACTCGCTTTATATGCTCGTACCTTTTTTCAAAAGCCCATCGTTAATTTTTCACCCGAGGACCCCATATTACGCGTTTTTTGTTAATGTTCAATTTCTGACATGTTACAATTATAATAACGCCAAAAGAGGTAAATGTATATTTGAACAATTGTTAAAGAGAAGATAAAAACCTTTTAATCTTGCATTTGTCGTCAATAGTACACAATAGGCGATCTATTTTAGTACGGTAATTAAAAGAAAGCTGCCTTTCAGTCAAGAATGCCGGAATTAACAGAATTTCAGAAAAAACGTTTAGAGAACATCAAAAGGAATAACGATTTATTGAAAAAACTCCACCTTTCTGGAGTAGCATCTCAAATTAAGCACGAGGCTGGGGTGTTGGAAAAATCTAGAGCTCCTGCAAAAAAGAAACAAAAAACAACTAATACCAGAGCAACCAAGTCTGCGAGTCCCACTTTACCTACACGAAGATCAAGAAGGCTAAGGGGTGAGTCTGCAGACGATGTGAAAGGAATACCCAATGTGAACGATAATCAGTTGCTTAAAATGGGTTCTCCAGATGGCCAGGATAAGAATTTTATAGACGCAATAAAGGAGAAACCTGTAATAGGAGATGTGAAATTAAGTGATCTGATCAAGGATGAAGAGGAAAGTGCCCTTTTAGAGAAATTCAAGAGGTTTAATAACGGAAACTTTTCTTCTGGTGATTTCTTTGAAGAAATAAAAAAGAGACAGGGTGACGTTACGGGGATTGACGAATTTGATTTGGATCTATATGACGTTTTTCAACCGAACGAAATTAAGATTACATACGAAAGAATCTCTGCCACTTACTTCCATCCTGCTATGGAAAAAAAGCTAATAATTGCAGGTGATACAAGCGGTACTGTGGGTTTTTGGAACGTTAGAGATGAACCACTAGCTGACAGCGAAGAGGACCGAATGGAAGAACCCGATATCACCAGAGTGAAACTATTTACCAAAAACGTCGGCCGTATTGATTGCTTCCCTGCGGACACATCGAAGATATTGCTCACCTCTTACGACGGAAGCATCAGGTCAGTTCACTTGAATAACTTACAGAGTGAAGAGGTTCTCACCTTGAAAAATGAATATGACGATTCACTGGGTATCAGCGATTGCCAGTTTAGCTACGAAAACCCAAATGTTTTATTCCTCACCACATTGGGTGGTGAATTCACCACGTTTGACACAAGAGTAAAAAAATCAGAGTATAATCTGCGAAGACTCGCAGACAAGAAGATCGGGTCTATGGCAATAAATCCTATGAGACCCTACGAGATTGCCACCGGATCACTTGATAGAACACTCAAAATCTGGGATACAAGAAACCTTGTTGAAAAGCCAGAGTGGTCACAATATGAAGACTATCCCAGTCATGAAGTTGTCTCCACATATGACTCAAGATTGAGCGTCTCTGCAGTTTCTTACTCACCGACAGATGGCACCTTAGTGTGCAATGGCTATGACGATACCATCCGCTTATTCGATGTCAAGAGTAGGGATCACCTTTCTGCGAAGTTGGAGCCCAAACTAACGATTCAGCACAATTGCCAAACAGGAAGATGGACAAGCATCCTCAAGGCCAGGTTCAAGCCGAACAAGAATGTTTTTGCAATAGCTAACATGAAGCGCGCCATCGACATATACAACAGCGAAGGCCAGCAACTGGCTCACCTACCCACAGCTACTGTCCCAGCTGTAATTAGTTGGCACCCGCTGCGAAACTGGATTGCAGGTGGCAATTCTAGCGGCAAAATATTCCTCTTTACTGATGACTCCGGAACCATAAAGCAGGAAGAATGAAAACATCTCAGTTACCCGCACTGCCTTTTTTCCCTCCCGCTTTTCAGCAGAACGAGGCGACAAGCGAAGGAACAAAACAAAACAAAAGAAAACAAAAATATTGAAATGCAAGAACATGGACACATAAAAACATTTTTGATCTGGTCGAAAGAAAACGATCAGAAATTTTTAGCTGCTTGCTTAGAAGAAAAGAAAAGAAAATTGCAGAGAAAAAGCTATTTATTGTTTCTGTCCTTCGCTTTAAAACATAGAGATATTTTGTCCTTTTTATCATTGCTTATTATAAATGCATCATAACTCACAGTCTTTGAGCTCTGGACACATCAGGAGCCCCGAGGATGAAAATGTGGCACCTATAGGTAATCTTAAACACAGGACTGGATCCCTCAGTCATATTTCATCTGCGCACCCGAGGGTCGCACTTAGCGACGTTACCAATATAGTTGCGACAAACTCTAGCAACAACAGCATAAGTAAGCCAAAAGTCGCCCCAATTAAAGAAAGATTGGATTCAGCTGCGATAATTGAGGAAGAAAGGCTGGATGCGAATAGTGTTGCACAGAGAAAAGAAGCTGATCATAACGATTTGTTAACGGACAGGGAACAAGAGGAACCCGTTGAAGACGACGGAGAAAGCGAAGAGGATGAAGAAGAAGACCAGGAGCCTCTAGTGCTGCAACATTATGCTAGTGATACATTGGTCTGGGAGCATGCATTTAGAACTTACTATAGAACTACATTAGATCCCAATGATGATGACGTGTACGATGTGGTCATGGTTGCCGAATTATCTAATGAGATATTCGAGTATATGAGGAAATTGGAAGACCTGTATAAACCCAACCCGTACTACATGGATAAACAACCAGAGTTAAGGTGGTCGTTTCGAAGCACACTGATTGATTGGATCGTCCAAGTACATGAAAAATTTCAACTTTTACCTGAAACTCTATATCTCTGCATTAATATAATAGACAGATATCTGTGCAAAGAAGTTGTTCCTGTAAATAAGTTCCAACTTGTGGGTGCAGCCTCACTCTTCATTGCTGCTAAATATGAGGAAATCAACTGTCCTACAATCAAGGATTTCGTATACATGTCAGAAAACTGCTACTCAAGGAACGACCTGCTGGACGCAGAAAGAACCATTTTGAACGGCTTAGAATTTGAATTGGGTTGGCCTGGTCCGATGTCATTTTTACGAAGAATCAGTAAGGCAGACGATTACGAGCATGATACGAGAACACTGGCCAAATATCTATTGGAATCCACAATAATGGACCATCGACTGGTCTCCGCTCAACCTAGTTGGTTAGCTGCTGGTGCATACTTTCTAAGTAAGATTATTCTGGGCCAAAATCAGTGGTCTCTGGCGCACGTCTACTATTCCAATTATACACAAGAACAAATTCTTCCGTTGGCCACCATTATTTTAGAAAATTGCAGATATGCCTCTAAACGTCATAACGCCATATGGAGAAAATATTCTTCACGTCGTTATTTGCATTCTTCACAGATCGTAGCGAAGTGGATAGCATTAGCTGAACACAGAGTAGAAAGATCTAACTAAAAAGCCTCAGCTCGAGACATGGCATCAACAAAGGAAAAAGGATTCATTACCGTCTTTTGCACACAAAAACTTTAATCATCAGTAATAAACATATGTAACTTTTTAACCTTAAAACATACTAATCTCCGTACTTTTTTTAAAGCATCCACAATCCATATGGATATGACGCGAAATTAGCTCGGCGGTTAATTATTAAAAAATTGAAGCTAACATCAAGGTTAACAAAACAACTCATTCAAAATAACTTACTCATTCATATACTGCCACCAAATGGAATATGTCCCATGAATGGCTCATAAGCGCATCGGAAACAATGAGAAGCATTGGTAATGAGGAAGGTTTGCGGGATAAAGGTGCTGTCGTTGCCAACAATGACGGAGAATTTAACGAAGGTGAGACAAATCGTGAAGAGGATAGCTCTACCATTTTCTCGTTCGATTTTGACGAGGAGATTGTAATGTGTATTGACTTTTCTGGAGGAAAACTCGGGTGTTCTATTTTAGATTATCATACCAAGACTTTGCAAGCGTTTGACCAGGACTACGTGGTCAATAAAACAACAATTTCGTCTCATGATCTTATCGATGATGCAGATATGTCTTCAAACGACATAAGTCTGTTACTTGGACTTTTAATAATGGAAGCAAACCCAACTGTATGCCTAGTGCCGGCAAGATTGGAGGATTGGATTTTCGACTACATTAAGACAAAATGCGATGAGATAAACTGTAGGCTAGAACTACAACCAATAAAACGTTTCAAAAAATGGGACTTATTGCAGTCATTGCAGTTAAGGGGTCATGATAATCAGACTATATTGAACGACATATTATCAAATAGCAAATTTACCACCACAGTCACCTTAGGTACAGTAGGATGCATCCTTGCAAATCATGAACAACTTGGTGAATACAATGGCAGTACTGCTTCAAGTAATATGGTAACAGGACGATTAGTTCAGAACGCTTTTGAAGATGTGATACATGGCATAAGGTATATCGACATAAGGGATCGGATGGTACTGGATGAAAATACTATATCGGCTTTGAATATTTTTCCAACAGCTCATAAACTGGGTCATGATAAGATGATGAGAAATGGTTTCTTTAGTGTATTTGAACTATTCAATCAAGTGTCTTCGGACTACGCCAGGAGAATTTTGAAGTCTTGGCTTATTAACCCACTAACCAATAAAAAACGGATAGAAACAAGATACAGCATCATAAGAACCTTATTGGATAAACAAAACGCCATCATTTTTAGTGACCTTACCCAATCAATAAAAAGATGTCCAGACGCTTTTGGGTTTATAAATCAGTTAAGAAGTGGTAAATCGACATTAGGGACATGGTCCAAGGTTGCAAGTTTTTTAGAAAAAGGAATAGCTATATTTCAACTGGTGTCGTCCTTGAAATTAGGTTCAAACGAAGGCAACATTTTACATGATATCAAAAATAAGGTTGATATATCAGCTTTAAAGGAATGTTTGAGAAAAGTAGAAACGGTAATAGATTTTGACACATCAAGAGATACCAAGACGCTCACGATAAATACGGGGGTTGACAACAGATTAGATGAATGCAGAAATATTTATGATCATTTGGAAGGGATCTTACTTGATGTCGCAAGAGAAACTCAACTTTTTTTACTGAATACTCTGCCTCAAGAAGATTGTAAGACAACAAAGAGTTTAGAAAAATTAGTGAATGCTGTTTATATTCCCCAATTAGGATACTTAGTAACCATTAGCGTCTTAATGGAACCTTTATTGGATGGCATTCCAAACCTTCAATGGGAAGAGATCTTTAGGAGTTCAGAAAATATATACTTCAAAAATGGCAGGGTTCTTGAGCTGGATGAAACATACGGCGATATTTATGGCGCGATTTCAGATTTTGAAATTGAAATCCTGTTTTCCTTACAAGAACAAATTCTGAGAAGAAAGACTCAACTCACTGCTTACAATATACTGCTTAGTGAACTGGAAATATTATTATCGTTCGCTCAAGTGTCTGCTGAAAGGAATTATACAGAGCCTCAATTGGTGGAAGATGAGTGCATATTAGAAATTATTAACGGAAGACATGCTTTGTATGAAACATTCCTTGATAATTATATCCCCAATAGCACAATGATTGATGGCGGGCTATTTTCTGAATTAAGTTGGTGTGAACAAAATAAAGGAAGAATCATTGTAGTCACTGGCGCTAATGCATCTGGAAAGTCTGTATATCTTACACAGAATGGTTTAATTGTGTACTTGGCACAAATTGGTTGTTTTGTTCCAGCAGAGAGAGCGAGAATTGGAATAGCGGATAAAATATTGACTAGAATCAGGACTCAAGAAACTGTTTATAAGACTCAAAGTTCCTTTTTGCTAGATTCTCAACAAATGGCAAAATCACTGAGTTTGGCCACTGAAAAAAGTCTCATTTTAATTGATGAATACGGCAAAGGTACTGATATTTTAGATGGACCTTCACTATTTGGTTCCATAATGCTCAATATGTCCAAGAGTGAAAAATGTCCACGCATAATCGCATGTACACACTTTCATGAACTATTTAACGAAAATGTACTCACAGAGCATATAAAAGGTATCAAACATTACTGCACTGATATACTTATCAGCCAAAAATATAATCTTTTAGAAACAGCACATGTCGGAGAAGATCATGAAAGTGAGGGAATCACATTCCTATTCAAAGTAAAGGAGGGGATCTCAAAGCAGTCATTTGGCATATATTGCGCAAAAGTATGTGGTTTGAGCAGAGATATTGTGGAAAGGGCTGAAGAACTATCTCGCATGATTAATAGAGGCGATGACGTAGTTCAGCAATGTGGAAATCTGACCGAAAAGGAGATGAGAGAATTCCAAAAGAATCAGGAAATAGTGAAAAAGTTTTTATCTTGGGATTTGGATCTCGAAACTACAACAACTTCCGAGAATCTCAGGCTTAAATTGAAAAATTTCCTTCGCTAATATATCAAAGAATAAAAAAACGCTTACTTGTAACATATTTAAGTTAATAAATGTCAAGCGGTTGCTCTTTTCTTATAAAAATATATTGTATGGGTACAAAAATTTTGACACCACTACTTGGGTAAATACTACATATGTAAATTTTTTTAATTCTTGAATTTAACAGACCTCGTCAAACCCTTCTTGATACCTGTCTTTTCACCTTCATAGACGCCAGATTGACCACCAGAATAAACTGCACGAACCGACTTGAGTTTCTTTTGTGCCTTTTGGTATTTCTTTCTCTTCTTGACACGAGAGTTTCTGTTATCCTTGTTTCTTTTAGGCGTTAGACCCTTGTTCTTTAAAATTTGATAATTAATGGCACGCTTACCATCACCTGAGACATTTTCAGCCAATTCCGCCAATTTTCCTTCCCTTGCAGCAATAACAGCATTCTTATGAGCCTCTTTACGAGATATTTTCTTGTCTTGTTTACCTCTCTGAACCTGTTGATAATAATCGTTCTCGCCTTGAGTGTTGATGCTCCTAGACACAGCTTCATCTTCAGAACCGTAATCCTTATCGTCTAGGTCAGCACCATTATTATCATGCATACCACGTTTACGAGCTTCATCCAACAGACGTTGCTGCCTTTCAAATAAACGTTCCTTATATGGAATATCATCATCACCTTTGAATCTATCCGTCTTTTTATTTTCTTGTTGATCAATTTTCGAAGTATAGAAACGCAAAGTTCTTCTACGAGCTTTTTTGTCTTGTGCGTCCACATCAGCAATCTCAGATTCAATGAAATCATCAGCTTCAGGCATTGATGATGTTTTCGGTTTAGAATGCAGACGTGATTGTGCTACGTACTCTTCAAAATCGTCAATATCAACATCTTCTTCTTCTTCATCGCTTTCTCTTTCTTCTTCATCAATTTCTTGCTTGTGTTTTCCTTCATCCTCTGCATCAGAATCTTCACTGTTTTCCAACTCATTCAGCTTCTTTTCGTTAAAGGCCTCAATGTTTGCGGTTTCTTCACTTTCAGAACCATCTCCTTCATTCACATCAAAACTAGATGGCAATTCGCTGGCTTGCCTCCAAATCTCTTTTGTCGTTAAAATCTTTTCCATGACCGGATGTCCCTTCATAGATGTGAAATCTTCATTATTATGGAGTTCGTGCAACAAGATACTATAGTAACATGATATTGTGCCTAGGTAACTTCCAAGTGCAATTAGCTTTAATTTATTGAACTCATTTTCCTCAGATTTCTTTAATTCGTCAAACTTTGGAGCTAATTCTGTGAATTCTTTTGAAAGTGGAGCAAATTCAGGAAACATTGTCCTTAAATAGTTATCCCTTGCTTCGTCATCCATATTTAGAATATCCGTTATGGAAGTTTTAGTATCAGCCTGCTTGGTCGAGTTCTTAAATTCACCCATGTCAAATTCTTTGGCACTTTTGGCCCACTCTTCTTCTTCTTCTTCATCTAAGTAATCGTTCATATTAAGTTCTTCCAGATGCTTCTTTTGTTGTCGTAAAGCTTCCTTTTCTATTTCCTTAGCACCTTCGTCATCATCTAAATCATCAGCCCCATAATATTCTCCTTTTGTGGACCCCCAGGCATTCTCGTTGTCTAACATACCATTCTCTTCATCTTCCTCAGGAAGCTGGTCAGTTTCTAAGTTTCTACCAAATATTTTCTTATAGGCTGCAGCACCATCTAGTTCCTCTTCCTCTTCTTCTTCCTCATCTTCTCTTTCATCTATTGACTCATCATCTTCATCCATGGCTAAGACTTCTTCCTCATCTTCGTCTTCTAACAAAGAATGGTCATCATCTTTATTACTGTCGCCAAAGGTGGATTGTCCAAGTAAAACCTTTTCCCTTTTAGAAGCAAAATCATCAACTTCGTTTAAACCATACGGATTAATCTCATCCCCAACTTCAGAGGTCTTAGTTCTGTTTGAGCCTTTGTGTACCATATTATTCTATACACCCACTCTAATATGTTTTCTCTTCCTCCAAAACTTTTTGTATAAAAGCATCAGTGAGATGAGCTATGATGAGATGAGCTTCATTATTGAATTTTTTTTCATTGCAGAAGCGCAGTTTGAAAATTTTTCATCCGCCCTGCAAAGTCCAATTTTTTGATCAGCAGAAGATAATGACCAGAGAATTATGGTATTCAAGAGAACAATTCAAAAGAGGACAGCTAGAAAGATATTGAGGTATTTATAATTTGCTAGACTAACCGAAAGTCGAAGCGTAATCTTGTTTTTTATTAAGCGGGATAGCATTCATTAAGTATGAGCAGTAATAAAGGAAATGGGCGCTTGCCATCATTAAAAGATTCCTCCTCCAATGGAGGAGGATCTGCCAAGCCCTCATTAAAGTTTAAACCAAAAGCAGTTGCAAGAAAGTCCAAGGAAGAAAGAGAAGCAGCTGCGTCCAAAGTAAAGCTAGAGGAGGAATCTAAGAGAGGTAATGACAAGAAACATTTCAATAACAAGAATAAAAGAGTAACCGGCGCTGGCGGCCAGCAAAGGCGAATGGCCAAATACTTAAATAACACACACGTTATCTCTAGCGGTCCATTGGCGGCTGGGAATTTTGTAAGTGAGAAGGGTGATTTGAGAAGAGGATTCATCAAATCAGAAGGAAGCGGGTCATCTCTTGTGCAAAAGGGCCTAGAAACTATTGACAATGGTGCTGAGAGCTCCGATAATGAGGCAGAAGACGATGATAATGAAGGTGTAGCGTCCAAATCTAAGAAGAAGTTCAATATGGGAAAAGAATTCGAGGCACGCAATCTCATAGAGGACGAAGATGACGGCGAAAGTGAAAAGAGCAGTGACGTCGACATGGATGACGAAGAGTGGAGATCTAAACGGATTGAACAGTTATTCCCTGTGAGACCTGTCCGCGTAAGACACGAAGATGTTGAAACTGTCAAAAGAGAAATACAAGAAGCTCTTTCAGAAAAGCCAACTCGTGAACCAACCCCCAGTGTGAAGACAGAGCCTGTCGGAACCGGATTACAATCTTATTTGGAAGAAAGAGAAAGGCAAGTCAATGAGAAACTGGCAGATCTTGGACTTGAAAAGGAGTTTCAATCGGTTGATGGGAAAGAAGTGGCCGCTGAGTTGGAATTATTAAATGCAGATCATCAGCATATATTACGAAAGCTAAAGAAAATGAATAATAAACCAGAAAGATTCATGGTATTCCAGTTACCTACTAGGTTACCAGCTTTTGAAAGACCCGCTGTGAAAGAAGAAAAAGAGGACATGGAAACCCAGGCTAGCGACCCTTCAAAGAAGAAGAAGAATATTAAAAAGAAGGACACGAAGGATGCTTTGTCTACTAGAGAACTTGCCGGCAAGGTTGGGTCTATACGGGTTCACAAATCTGGAAAACTTTCCGTGAAAATTGGAAATGTGGTGATGGATATTGGCAAAGGTGCCGAAACCACATTTTTACAAGATGTTATAGCATTAAGTATCGCTGATGATGCATCCTCAGCGGAACTTCTAGGCCGTGTGGACGGTAAAATAGTAGTCACACCTCAAATCTAATCGCACTCGCATCTGTCGAGTATATAAATGAATATACACAGTCATAAATACTTCTAGAACAAAAATTACACTAATTAAGATGCTTAGTTTCCCATTCAAAAGGTACTATTGACGTCTTGTCTTCTACAATTTCTCATCCTCTTTGACATTGGTAATGTTATTCTAGTTATTGTTACCCAGTTTCGGAACTTTAGGGGAGCCACACTTTAAACAAAAAGAAGCGCCATAACCACCGTGAAGTAATGAGTATCTCACTTTGATAAGAAGACATTTAAGAACAGCTTGAAATATCAAAATCACGGAATTATTAGGTTATGGAGAGAGATGAATACCAGTTACCCAACTCTCATGGGAAGAATACTTTCTTATCGCGAATATTTGGTTTACAATCGGATGAAGTTAATCCTTCTCTCAATAGCCAGGAGATGAGCAACTTCCCTTTACCAGACATAGAGAGAGGCTCATCTTTATTGCATTCTACTAACGACAGCCGCGAAGATGTAGATGAGAATGACTTACGTGTTCCTGAGTCTGACCAAGGCACTAGTACAGAAGAAGAGGATGAAGTAGATGAAGAACAAGTCCAGGCGTATGCTCCACAGATTAGTGATGGATTGGATGGAGACCACCAGCTAAATTCTGTAATGAGCAAAGAAAATGTACTTGAAACGGAAAAAAGCAATTTAGAAAGACTGGTTGAAGGCTCTACCGATGATTCTGTGCCCAAAGTCGGACAGCTTTCGTCAGAAGAAGAAGAGGATAATGAGTTCATAAATAATGATGGATTTGATGACGATACGCCCCTTTTTCAAAAAAGCAAGATTCATGAATTTAGCTCCAAAAAAAGGAATACTATAGAGGACGGTAAACGACCTTTGTTTTTCAGGCATATCTTACAGAATAACCGCCCTCAACGTAATACCCAAAAGCTATTTACCTCGTCGAACGCCATTCACTATGATAAGGACAAGAGTGCAAATAATGGTTCCCGTAACATTAATGGTAATCAAAAGCATGGCACTAAATACTTTGGTAGTGCTACACAACCTCGGTTTACTGGTTCGCCCTTAAACAATACAAACAGGTTCACTAAGTTGTTTCCATTAAGAAAGCCAAATTTACTGAGCAATATATCTGTTTTAAACAATACCCCGGAAGATAGAATCAATACGCTGAGCGTGAAAGAGCGGGCTCTGTGGAAATGGGCAAACGTAGAAAACCTCGATATATTTCTTCAAGATGTTTACAATTATTATCTGGGAAATGGGTTCTATTGCATCATACTGGAAAAAATATTGAATATATGCACTTTGCTTTTTGTTGTTTTTGTTTCTACATATATGGGTCACTGTGTTGACTACTCCAAATTACCGACTAGTCACCGGGTTTCGGATATTATTATCGACAAGTGTTATTCTAATAGTATAACGGGGTTCACAAAGTTTTTCCTTTGGATGTTTTATTTCTTCGTGATTCTCAAAATTGTTCAACTCTACTTTGATGTTCAAAAATTATCAGAATTACAAAACTTTTACAAGTATCTTTTAAATATATCGGATGACGAACTTCAAACTTTGCCCTGGCAAAATGTGATACAGCAGCTAATGTACTTGAAGGATCAAAACGCTATGACGGCAAATGTTGTGGAAGTCAAAGCCAAGAATAGAATCGACGCGCATGACGTTGCCAATAGAATCATGAGAAGAGAAAACTATCTCATAGCACTTTACAATAGCGACATCCTGAATTTATCCTTGCCTATTCCATTATTTAGGACCAACGTTCTGACAAAAACACTAGAATGGAATATTAATTTATGCGTCATGGGCTTTGTGTTCAACGAGTCCGGATTTATTAAACAAAGTATTTTAAAACCTTCTCAAAGAGAATTCACGAGAGAAGAATTACAAAAAAGATTCATGCTGGCAGGATTTCTTAATATTATATTGGCACCATTTCTGGTCACATACTTTGTTTTGCTTTATTTTTTCAGATATTTTAATGAGTATAAAACTTCTCCTGGATCTATTGGTGCTCGTCAATACACACCAATTGCTGAATGGAAATTCCGTGAGTACAATGAACTTTACCATATTTTTAAGAAAAGAATAAGTTTGAGCACAACCTTAGCTAACAAGTATGTTGATCAGTTCCCGAAGGAAAAGACCAATTTGTTTCTGAAATTTGTTTCCTTTATTTGTGGATCATTTGTGGCCATTTTAGCTTTTCTTACTGTATTCGATCCAGAAAACTTTTTAAACTTTGAAATCACCTCGGACAGATCTGTCATTTTCTACATTACTATTCTGGGTGCTATATGGTCTGTAAGTAGAAATACAATAACCCAGGAGTACCATGTTTTCGACCCCGAAGAGACGCTCAAGGAGTTGTATGAATATACACACTATCTACCAAAGGAATGGGAAGGAAGATATCACAAAGAGGAAATTAAACTAGAGTTCTGTAAATTGTACAACTTGAGAATAGTAATACTTTTGAGGGAACTCACTAGCCTGATGATAACACCGTTTGTACTTTGGTTTTCGTTGCCCTCGTCAGCCGGCAGGATTGTAGATTTCTTCAGAGATAATTCTGAATATGTGGATGGATTAGGTTACGTTTGCAAGTATGCTATGTTTAACATGAAAAACATAGACGGTGAAGATACACACAGCATGGATGGAGACAGTTTAACGAAAAAGATTGCCGTGAACGGAAGTCATACACTCAACAGTAAACGAAGGAGTAAATTTACCGCCGAAGACCATAGCGATAAAGATTTGGCAAATAATAAAATGTTACAATCATATGTATATTTTATGGATGATTATTCCAACAGTGAAAACTTAACAGGGAAGTACCAATTGCCTGCAAAAAAAGGCTATCCGAATAATGAAGGCGATTCATTTCTCAACAATAAGTATTCTTGGAGAAAGCAATTTCAGCCAGGTCAAAAGCCGGAGCTATTTAGAATAGGTAAGCATGCTCTCGGCCCTGGCCATAATATTTCCCCTGCTATATATTCTACAAGGAATCCCGGCAAGAACTGGGATAACAATAATAATGGTGATGACATTAAGAACGGTACCAATAATGCTACAGCTAAAAATGATGACAATAATGGCAATAATGATCATGAATACGTACTAACAGAGTCTTTCCTTGATTCGGGCGCATTTCCTAATCATGATGTAATAGACCATAATAAAATGCTAAACTCAAATTACAATGGTAATGGCATACTCAATAAGGGTGGTGTCTTAGGACTTGTTAAAGAGTATTACAAGAAGTCTGACGTCGGAAGATAAGGCAGACTGTGTCGTGTACATCATCCAATATAACTATATATATAACTGTTTCCTTTCTTTTTCGTATTTACCTAAATGCATATATTATTCAGTTCCCACTAATTTTGTACTACAATAATAAGAGAATCCCTTCCCTGTTTTAGAAATGAGTAGTTCTTTTCTTTTTCATAAATAATACAGTTGTGTCTGAGAAGCCTAATAAGAAAAAAAGAGGTTAATAAATTATTATTACTGGTTATTTCTTTCCGCCACGTAGTTTTCTTTCTCTTTCATACTTGTTTTTTTCCGCACCTTCTTCGGTATTAATAGTGTTAACAATATGAGCCATCTTTGCATGGTAGTCGCTGCTCTCCTTGTTCTTTTCTTCAATTCTTTGTCTAGCTTCAAATTTGGCGTCTTTACGGATTTCTTTCATAGTGAATTTACGTTCCTTCTTTAGTTGGGCCTTCATCTTATTTATCTCACTTCTTGTTCTATCAGGATCGTACGATTTTTTATCAGGATTGAAGTTTTCTTCGTATTTAGGAGCATGCGTAGGTATGGATACGGGCTTGTGGTTCTGTAAAGCCAACGGAATATGTTCTGTGAATTTCGTTAATTTTTCAACTTTGTTCAAAATATTTCTTGGCTTTTCAAAATCAGAATACTTTGAGGTGTATGCACTTAATAACTGCTGAATCGGTAAAATAATTTCATTGAAAGCAGGTAAGCTCTTCCACACAGTAGAGATAGTTGCATCTAAAGATTCCATAACATTTAGTAAAACGGAGACACATTGATCAACCGGATGTGCCTCGGTATCCATTGTTGACAAGGTATGTAATGGAATAATAGTTGATCTCTTTTTTGTAAAGTCAACGTCCAATGGAAGCCCCAACTCGTAAGAGTCTAGTCTAATATTTTCAAAATCTAATGGTTTTTCTTGATTTTCTTTCTCAACTATAAAAGTGAGTAATATTTTTTGAAAGAAGTAAACCACCTCCGGTATGTACCGTTTGGAAATGCGTTGATATTGTGAAACAATCCTTACCAAGACAGCGCCAAAAGCTATCCTCTTTAAAGAATTAAACTTGATTTGTTCCAGGAACTGGCTCATTAAAATCAATGCTGGAGTTATTACTAAATGGTACTGGTCCGAGGTGGAGAAAAGAATACCAATAATGGAAAAAAATACCAGATCACCATTTGATAGAGCATCAAAATGGTTCTTTTTATAGCGTGCTTGCATTTCATTGATATAATCTCTACACTCCTCGGAAAGCTCTCTATTATATTTCTCTGAAAGGGATTTTAGAATTGAGATCAATGCATTTTGTGTACGTTTAAAACTTTGAACGTTTTTAAGGTAGTTTTGATTGCTTAGAAAAATGATGTGTCTCAGTAAAACAGCGGTGAATTTTCCTAACTTTTCCTTATTACCTTCAGCCAATTTTGGTTGGTAAGCTTTGATAATATTCTTAACAATCTTAGGATGATCATCTAAGTCTAATTTTTTTACTTGATCTAATAACGCATCATGAGTTCTAGGGCATGAAATGGAAATGTTCTTTTTCTTTAAAATTTGAGAAAACCCTTCATCTCTGTCTTGATCTTCAAATTTGATATCATCATCAGAATCAGCAATACCGTCATTATCGTCTTCATAGTCTTCTTCATTTTCCCAGAATCCATCATCCAAATCCTCTACTCCTCTTTCTTCGCCTTCTTCTAATTCAATCATACCGTTCATACGATCAAGACGCTGTTGTTCCAACTCCCGTTTTTTTTCTTCAGCTTCAGCGTTTTTCTCCTCTTCAGTTTTAGTTCTATCAGAAGGTGCAGCTCTTTTGTCCAATTGTAGTTCTTTCACTTTGATATCATACTCCTTATCTAGATCGGTCTTAGGTTCCATTGGATTCTTCTTGGGTTGCGTCATCATCAATTCAGACATAACATCCTCGAAATTATCATCCAGATTATCTATTTGATCTTCCATTATACCTTGAGCCTTTTGTCTTTCTTGTTTGTAAAATTTTGATTTGGCAATGACCTCTTTCATGACTTCAGCTTTGGTTTTTTTTCTTTGAGGTTGCTGTAGCTCAGCATCATCTTCATTGAATCGTTTGGAAGCTAAAAAATCCTCTTCATCATTGGCAAGCTCATCTTCTAGGGACAGCGATTGACCTAAATGTGTAAGACCGTCTCCAAACATGTCACCGTCGTCTTCATCGTCTTCAAGATTAAATAAATTTGCGTTTCTCTTTGATTGGCTTTGTCTTTCTCTGGTGAAACGTTCCAACATTTTTTCTTCTTCAGTCAACAACTTGTCTCTTTCACCAAATCTCTTATCGATCACACCACCACGTTTATTCTTCATCATTTTTCTTGCTTCAAATGCACGCTTTCTTTGTTCTTCACCGATCTGTTTAGAGATACCAGGCTTACCCACAGCAATACGATCAGCAGTTTTAGAAGGCAGACCATCTCTCCTCTTATTCCTTGCAGCCTTTATTTCAAACGGATTAAACTCTTCTCTGATTTCAGCAATGGCCTTTTTTTTTTCTTCACGATCATACTCCTTCGCTTGTCTTTTGGAATTTTTTTTATTCTTACTTTTGACGTTTGTTTGACCTGTGAGTCCACGGGCCTTCAAGGCGGCCTTTAAATTCTTAAGTTGTGAACCGGCCATGTATTTGATCTTCCCTTGTATTTGCTTCTCAACTGTACTATTTACAGTAATAATTAGTGCAACCTTCAGATGCTTCTCGCTAAATGCTCATCTCTAAATTATCATTATTATTCCTAATAAATCCTAAAATTTTTCACTCGTTCTGTACGGCTCATCGCCCCAATATTACCCGTCTTGTATGTGATCTTTTTGACTTTTCGGTGGCAAAATGCAAAGGGGAATCTAAGGAAAAACCATAACAGGACACTACATCAGAGATAATCTTGAATTAAGAGAGTAGAGGAATATACTGCTGGGCTCAGTACCATTTTTGTTGCTAGAGTAAACGTAGAGAAAGATGTCAAGAGATGCACCAATTAAGGCTGACAAGGATTATAGCCAAATTTTGAAGGAAGAGTTTCCTAAGATCGATTCGCTCGCTCAAAATGATTGTAACTCTGCTTTAGACCAACTGTTACTGTTGGAGAAGAAAACCAGACAAGCTTCAGATCTGGCCTCCTCGAAAGAAGTTTTGGCCAAGATTGTGGATCTGCTAGCATCAAGGAATAAGTGGGACGACCTAAATGAGCAATTGACTCTACTCTCAAAAAAGCATGGTCAGTTGAAATTGTCAATTCAGTATATGATACAAAAGGTTATGGAATATTTGAAAAGCTCGAAATCTTTGGATTTAAACACCAGAATTAGTGTCATTGAAACTATCAGGGTGGTTACAGAGAACAAAATATTTGTAGAAGTGGAAAGAGCTAGGGTCACCAAAGATTTGGTAGAAATTAAGAAAGAAGAGGGTAAGATTGATGAAGCTGCAGACATCTTGTGTGAGTTACAGGTTGAGACCTATGGCTCCATGGAAATGTCTGAGAAAATTCAGTTTATATTAGAGCAAATGGAATTGAGTATATTAAAAGGTGATTATTCCCAAGCCACGGTGCTTTCAAGAAAAATTCTGAAAAAAACTTTTAAAAATCCAAAATACGAGTCATTGAAGCTAGAATATTATAATCTTCTGGTAAAAATTAGTTTGCACAAGAGAGAATACCTAGAAGTTGCGCAGTATCTGCAAGAAATTTATCAAACAGACGCCATTAAATCAGATGAGGCTAAGTGGAAACCTGTTTTATCGCACATTGTATATTTCTTAGTCCTTTCACCTTACGGCAATTTACAAAATGATTTAATTCACAAAATCCAGAATGATAACAACCTGAAAAAATTAGAAAGCCAAGAATCTTTAGTAAAATTGTTTACTACGAATGAGTTGATGAGATGGCCAATTGTTCAAAAAACCTATGAGCCCGTCTTAAATGAGGATGATTTGGCATTTGGTGGAGAAGCTAATAAGCATCACTGGGAAGATTTACAAAAAAGGGTCATCGAGCACAATTTAAGAGTCATTTCCGAATACTATTCCAGAATTACTTTACTAAGATTGAATGAATTGCTGGACCTAACGGAGAGCCAGACGGAAACATACATCAGTGATTTGGTAAACCAGGGCATCATATACGCTAAAGTTAATCGCCCAGCCAAAATCGTGAATTTTGAAAAACCAAAAAACTCAAGCCAATTATTGAACGAATGGTCACATAATGTTGACGAACTATTAGAACATATAGAAACAATAGGCCATTTAATTACAAAAGAGGAAATCATGCACGGTCTGCAAGCTAAATGAAGAGATTTTCGAGTAACTGTCGGATTATCTCAGATCCGGTTTTGATTTTAAATCTGTCACTAATCGAAATGTGTATTTACGTACGTGAGATAAAATTATCTATGCATATATATAACTCAAATGGAAAATGGCCACGTATTGCTCTCATTCTCTTCACTTGCTTACACAAAACATAAGGTGACAATTAATAGAATTTTAGTTTTTCAATTTTTCAGGGGAAAGAAGACACCCAAAAAAAAAGTGAAAAGTCAAAACGGTAAACTGTTTATGGTATTTAAATGACATTAATAGCAGCGTAAAGAGTCATTTTTTCGTTTGATTAGCAAAACTCTGAACATTAATTACTACACCTATAGACATATCTTTAAACAGTGAAATATTTTTTTCATTTAGTAAACAAGAATTAAACTTTGAATATTTTTTTTCGATTAACTTATGTCACTTTAGCCTATACTTTCTTCGAACATTTTTCCTTTCATTTTGACTCATGATATTAGATCCATTATCTCCAAATATTGAAAATCATACTCAAGATGAAATAATTGAGTTTTGGGAAAAAACTGAGTCTATTGCTAATATACCAAAGGAAAACTTGGATGAATCCCATGTTAACTCAAGCCTGGTTGCCTACCTGAAGTTTGCTACTGATTCCTATAAGGTTTTTATTAATACTGATCGTGACCTCTACCGGATGTCGCTAATACTGTTAGAATCGTCCTTATTTGAATTTAAAAAAGAGTTTTGCCTAAGTAAGTTGCAGTCGTTACTCAACATAGACCTGCTGGAAATGAATATGAAGTTCATTATTGTTTACATTCTTCTCTGTGAGGCGAAAAAAAATGTGCACTCCTTAGAGATTATGCTCAAGTTCCAAGGATTTACTGTGTTTTACAATACCTTGTACACACAATTCGCTTATTTGAGCAAATACGGAAAGGAAAGGACAGTTGCATCTAAACATCAATATAATTCTAATAATCCTAGCACAGGTGCATCCTTGGACAGTTTAGACCGAAGTTTGACTGATATTGATTTGGGTATTATAGACGAAATGAAGCAAATTTCAACTGTTTTGATGGATTTGTTATTTCAAATTATGAAATACTGTAAGTGTGTTATTGCTAATCTTCAAATTGTGGATGACTTTTTTGTTTACTATATGATGGAATCAATGAGGTCCGACACTATGGACGATATGTTCAATAACGCGGAGTTTAAACTGCTGTTGGCGTTGAACGAACAATATATGATGTTTGCCAAGGAGTACGACATTGAGAACAAGGTCTATAAGTATTTGATCAATGAATCTGTCTCAAGATGCTTTACGGAGCTGTTATTACTGAAATTCAATAGGGCATCGGACCCTCCGTTACAAATTATGATGTGCAAAATTATTTATCTTATCTTGACACCAAGAGGAGACTACTCTCCGATGAATTTCTTTTATACAAACGACTTACATGTTCTTATCGATGTATTAATCAGAGAACTACAGAATATCAGTGAGGATGAAGAGGTATTGAGAAACACCCTTCTAAGGGTTCTGATTCCGCTATTAAAGAATACACAATTATCCAAAACACATTATAGAAAGGATGATTTGAATAAACTATTAAACTACTTGTCGACTTTAGATAATATATGCGTTGACAGTCCAGCGTTGCACGAGCATCAAGTTACAGTGGCCTTATCTCGGAAGTGTCTTCAACAAATTCCTTGGTTAGAGACACCTTCAACGCCTTCAGATGGAGGTTCATCGGTCTCTAGTAATAACACTAGTAGAAACTCTAGCATTGTTGCATTGGGGACGCCCGACAATCAAAATATCTTGGCTCGTAAAGGCCATCTTTATAGTAATCGTGAATTAGATGTTTCTGCAGAATCTTTGACTAAAAGAAAGGCTAAAGCTCCGCCTCCGCCTCCTCCTCCTCCTCCATCAAGAAAATGTGGAACTCCAAAATAAGTAAAGCATTATTTCCTCTTGCATTAATGTGGTTCTTCCGACCATTTCTTCTTCTACTCACTGCAGTATCTAATGACACATTGTACTTTTTTGTATACAAATGCAACAATCGTAACTATAAAACTAAAGTTCGGGTTGCTTCCGAATACATGCTGGCAGAATTTCAGGTTGTGTGTCACTTGTTAAAATAGGCGATATTTTTTATTTTAGAAGTTGTATATAACTGTTAATTACATAGTCAGTTTTTTTTTTTCACTATCATATTGTTTAGATTAAAAGGACTTGTCACATGAAATTTAGGTCGAGCAGAATACAATCCCGAGAAAATCAATAGGCAAAATAGCATTTATACACGTATTCTTAATCCGGATGCAGGTGCACCGATCTTAGAAATCATAGCAATTCTATCTATTTTATCTTTTTCCGTGATAACGTATTTACTACCTGTTAATGGGTCAGAAACGGAAGGTGTATCTTCATAAATTGGTTTGTAGGTGGCTGCACAAATATCGAATTTAGCATAAGGATCAAAGTCAATTGGAATGGCGTCACTGGCCATTGAGTCGGCTTTGTTTTTGATTTTACGTGCTTGTTCTGCACGAGGACCAGAAGAAATAATCTTTAAAAATTCACCGGCAAAATATGAGGCCTGTAAGAAATTTTTGTGTTTGAAATGTTGGGACATAGCCACTTGTAAAGCATTGGTACGATGAATTGGGGATAGTTTTGCCTTTGTAAAGTATGCAGCTAGCTCAAGCATGCGTACAGTATTTCCCTCCTTTAATGAGCGGCGTTCCAATTCAATGGATAAACCTAATATATACTCCCTAGCAGTTTCCAGTATCTTGTGTGCTAATTTTTCATCTTCAGTATTATCGACCATTAATAGCGTAATACGGTAGATAGCTTCTCTGAAGCATTCGATTGCAATATCTAGTTTGTTTAGTTTAAAGTTTTTGTAACCCTCATTCATTTTTTCATTAACGACATCAAGACCTGGCACGTAAGGAAGAATTTGATCTTCACTTACGGTATCATCATACGCTCTGACATAACCTAATTGAGCAGGAAGTTCACAGGGCGTACTAGGAATGTATGTTCTACAACCCTCATAAATGTTGGTAAAATATTTCTTCAATGGCTCCAGCTTGACTACACCCACTTGCTTGCTCAAGGCTTGAACAGCGGCATCAAAGGCACCAGCGGCAACTAGGACAGCAGGCAGTTTAGAATTCTTGGTCCAAATGGCTGTTTCAACTTCCTGTGCTGGAGAGGTAATTTCGCCTTGCTCAACTTCTTCAGGTAACTCTTCTCCCACATCCAAATCTTCGTCACCCAAATCCCAGGCACCTTCGTCTTCACCAATATCCTCATCGTTAAAGTTTTCTTCGCCTAGTGGTTCTTCTTGCTCTTGAGTGGTGTTTACTGCTGGAGTTTCATCGTCTATAGTCAAATCGTCAATTTGACCTAAAACAGCCTTTTCAAAGTAAGATAGTTCAGCCTCTTTTAATGGCCATTTTTCAAGTGGCTTTGAGATCACTGGTCTTTGAACGAAGTTGGAGGCATCCATCTGGTCTGGTAAAGTAACATCTTGTTCATCAACTTCAGCTTGCTCCAAGAAAGCAGAAGCAGCCGCTTCATCTCCGTTAGCCTTTGCTACGGCATAAGCTAATGGTAAAGAGCCGCCCTCTGCAAGAATGCTAGATCTTTCCTTGGTTGAATTGTTGTAAAAGGTGTTTAATAGCATACTTCCAAAGTCTTCACGAGTCTGAGCGATATTTTGCATTTTGGATAGTTTGTTAACGTCACCTGTAACTAAATACAGGAAGGAAAGTTTGTCAAAAGAATGTTGAGTTTGATAAATCATTTCAGCTAAGCTGGCATTACCTTGTGCCAAGGCTTCTTGGATTAATCTTTCCCAAGTACTAGAATCATTCAGTTTTTTGGCTTCATCTAAGGCAACATCCAAATTACCGTATTCCAAAGCTAAATCAAAACGGATATGTGGGTCTTGAACGAATTGTAAAGCAATTTCTGGGTAACCTGACTTCTGCAGATAGGAAATGATATTCTGGCCAACCAAATTAGAATCTTTTATCAGACGTAAAACTTCTGGGAAATTTTTGTTAACCAGGGCCTTTTTGAAGCGATATTCTGTAGGATCAATGGTTAAAATTTCAATCTCACCTTCACGGTTCAAGCAGTACACTAATTTTCCTTGAACTTTTGTGATATATAAAGTTTTCTCCAAAGTTTTAATAATACCTCTATCCCCGTTCAATAGTGAGTACCTTATATGATTTAAAGTTGAATAAATTAATACACCAGTTTCATCCCAAGCGGCACTTTTGATTCTAATCGTTTCATGCATAGAATTAATCAATTCTAGCTTTTTGGTAGCCAAAGTTATGGTGTGCTTACTCATCAATGCAACATATTGACCATCTAAGGACCACGAAACGTACTTGACGTTTTTAACAGCCAATTGGGATACTTTTTTGCCCTGTTGGACATCATAAAGAATAACTTCTCTGGGGTGTATGACCAAAACAGATCCAGGACCTGCAGCTACAATAGTTCTCACTGTTTCCTCTACTTTGATATTTCTTGTAACTTTGTTTTCGAGGGAGCGAACTTCAACAGATTCAGTGTTCTTGTTGTAAACAACAAATCTATTACGACCAACAAAAGTAGCAAAATTACCTGTATCTTGGGTGACACTTGTTGGCTCCACAGCTCCAACTGGTTGTTTTGGTAAAATAACGAGAGCAAATTTGCCATTAGCTTCATTAACCAAAACTGAATGTTGGGAGGGATTGTACGATATACTTCTGAATGCATCCCAAGGTTGACCAATACCCTTTAAGGACGCATAAGGTAATGAAGCGACTCTTTTCTGGAAATTGAAACTTTGGATTTGCTTTTCCGCATTGACAAAAAACAACTGGTTTTGATGGATAAAGCTGCATGGTCTTTCGCGATCGAGCTTGAAAACCATAATACCAGAATCGTGAGCTGCACCAAATAGATTGATATGAGGATGTGCTGCAATCAACCAAAATCTATCGTTTTCTCTTTTGAATTGCTTTACTGGAGTTCTCTTGTCAAGATCCCAAACCCTTAGCGTTTTGTCTTCACCGACAGAAATGATCAAGTTTTGATGTGGGTGAAAGATAACACTATCAACATTGTTAGTGTGACCTCTGCAAGTATCAACTTCCCAAGCTTTCGTAGCACTCATTCTCCATAATTTAACTTGACGGTCGTCACTGCCGGAGACAATCAATGGTAAAGTTGGATGGAAAGAGGCCCAGTTGACACCTCTTGTGTGACCCTCTAGAATAAACTTAACAACACAGTCACCAAGAGAGCCATCCAATAGATTTTGTTGTGCACTCATTTGCTCCTCAAATGAACTAGTACCAGGAGCGGAGTGTCTTTTCCTTAAACCGGAAATATCCCAAATTCTGATGGTTTCATCCAGAGAAGCGGAAACGATCAGGTCATCGGTTGGATGAAATTGAGCACACATGACAAAATGATTGTGGCCGGTCAAACATGCAATTTCCTTACGGTTTTGCCAGTTCCAGATTCTTATGGTCTGGTCATCAGAAGCAGATATGATCCAAGGCAGCTCACGGTGGAAAAACACGGTACGCACATAATCCAAATGCCCAGTTAAGGTGTATAGACATTTGTTAGTATCTAAGGACCAAACTTTAATGGTATAGTCGTCACCTGCCGAAACAAAAATCGGTTGGGTTGGATGGAAATCTAGCCCACGAACAGGGCCCTCGTGGTCTTCAAATCTGTGAAGTAGTGTTCCCATCCTGTAATCCCATAATTGAATAGTAGAGGAAAACAAAGCCACCAAAACCCAAGGTCTGGAGGGGTGGAAGGCAATGCCCTTGGCCCTAGTGGACTTTGATTCAAATTTAGTTAACATCTTCATCTTGATCCAGTAATGAAATGAACAAAGACACTACAGAAGAAAAAAAGTATACTGATTTCAGGTTAAATAAACCGCGAATTTGTAAACAGGTATGATAATGTTTTTATTCAAAAGTGTAAAGGGAAGATAAAATAAAAAGAAAAAACTTTATATCTTAAGCAAAGAAGGGGGTAAGTAACAAATGTTTGGAAAATCCTGCTGTTTCGCCAATTCTATGATTTACCTAATTGCAATGCCTCTTCGAACAAGTTTGTGGTCCCTGTATGCTACTGAATCGAGGCTCAATCGTCACAGTCTCGAAGACGGATCTGTTATTTATTCAAGTTGGCAAATTGTCGATTTCGTTTCGTGTTGTCGAAATTTTCGGTCGCTCTGTACGTCGTATAAATGCTGACAATAAGAATAATAGTTAAGAGTACATACTAAATTATGTGTTACAATATACTAGATGAAGGCTCGTCAACGAGGCAAGCAATGGTTGAAACTACTCGTCCACAAGAGTGGCAGTTTTTTCGTCGAACTTCAATAGGCCTTTCCGCTCCTTTAGTTTGGCCTGTACTAGCACAAGTAGGTTGTATAAGATAGAAAGAGTGGGTGTAGCGACGCCGTTTCTTTTCGCAATTCTTATGGGGTTGCCTAGGATGACTTCTAGCTCCATCAATTGGCCCTTCTCGCAGTCCACGCACATGGATGGCTTGAACACCTTTTTCCTGGTAATCTCTGTAAACATCGTTATGAACTCCTCTTCGATAATGATGCCTTCACTCGCCGCTATGGCGATGATCTCCCTCATGGCAGGGTGGAACACTTCAATTTCTGTGCTCTTCTTGTTAACCCCAAACTCCAGGCAACGCGGAACGTCTAGCCCCACAAGTGCCGTGGATGTGTTGATAGCTGCATTGTAGAGCAACTTCTTCCACCGAGAGTAACGGACCCTAGGGTCAAATTCGACAAAGTTTTGCCCCTCGTTGCTGTACATCCTGACGAAGTCGTTGGCAGCCTGGATAGCAGCAGCGTCCTGTGGATCAAAAGCTCCACACGATAAGTGGTCCTGGCCCACTTGACTGATATGGCCTGACCCAATCTTAGTGGATCCGATTAACTGGATGCCAGAAAGCACCGTGTAACGATACTGCTCTCTGGGAAATTCCGCCCATATCTCCTTCTCAATATCGATTCCGTTCTGTACCAGTAAAATGTGTGTCGTCAATTGCGACCCATGTAGCTCTTTATTCTTCTCAAGCACAGGTCTGATGATGTTGGACACCCTTGAATTAACGGGCCCATCTATGATGTTCTTGGTAGTCACTACAATATAGTTGTATCCTTGGTTGTCTGCGGCAGAAGCAGCGTCCTCGACGCTGCTGTAAATATGGTGGGGTCTCCAACCTTCTAACCGGCCATAGTCACATGATTCGATTGTGTAGCCATGCTTCAATACCCTATCGTAGTCAGATCTGACTATCAAGGAAACGTCGCTCTCCTTCTTAAGCCACAACGAAAGCGCAGTAATGACCCCAACGCCACCTGCCCCGATAACTAGTATTCTAGACATTTTCGACATTAGCTTATGCCAACTTGTATCCTGGCACCGGGACTGTAGTTTATGAGGTATACCAATATGTCCTAATTAAGGCTATATAATTTGGTATTACTATCACTTGCCACGGGGAAACTGAAATTTTTTTCGTTTCGCCACCAAGAAAGGCTAATTGAATACAGTTCAAGAGGTTGATATAGCTAAGTGGGCATGAAGGTTGTGAATTGTAATTGGAGGTGCGGCAAGTGTGCAAGACGGGTAAAGGAGAGTATAGAACGATGTCTGCTAAAGTTCCATCTAACGCCACGTTTAAGAACAAGGAAAAACCTCAAGAGGTTCGCAAAGCCAACATCATCGCTGCACGTTCTGTTGCAGATGCCATCCGTACTTCATTGGGTCCCAAGGGTATGGACAAGATGATTAAGACATCTCGTGGAGAAATCATCATCTCTAATGATGGCCACACCATTCTAAAACAGATGGCCATTCTGCATCCGGTGGCTAGAATGCTAGTAGAGGTTTCTGCCGCGCAGGACTCGGAAGCCGGTGATGGTACCACTTCTGTGGTGATCTTGACCGGAGCTCTATTGGGTGCTGCTGAGAGGCTGTTAAACAAGGGTATCCATCCAACCATCATTGCGGACTCCTTTCAAAGTGCTGCGAAGAGATCTGTCGATATTCTTTTAGAAATGTGCCATAAGGTTTCGTTGAGCGATAGAGAACAGCTGGTTCGTGCTGCATCCACTTCTTTGAGTTCCAAGATTGTGTCTCAATACTCTTCGTTTTTGGCGCCCTTGGCAGTGGACTCCGTATTGAAGATATCTGATGAAAACTCTAAGAATGTTGACCTGAACGATATCAGACTGGTCAAAAAAGTTGGTGGTACCATTGATGACACAGAAATGATAGATGGTGTGGTCTTGACACAAACGGCAATCAAATCTGCTGGTGGTCCGACAAGAAAGGAAAAAGCAAAGATTGGGTTAATTCAATTCCAAATATCTCCTCCAAAGCCCGACACAGAAAATAATATCATCGTTAATGACTATAGACAAATGGATAAGATCCTTAAAGAAGAAAGAGCGTATTTGCTAAATATCTGTAAAAAAATTAAAAAGGCCAAGTGTAACGTGCTGTTGATTCAGAAATCCATCTTGAGAGATGCGGTAAATGATTTGGCTCTTCATTTCTTGTCAAAATTGAACATAATGGTGGTAAAGGATATCGAGAGAGAAGAAATCGAGTTTCTGTCGAAGGGCTTGGGTTGTAAGCCAATCGCTGATATAGAATTGTTCACCGAAGATAGATTGGGTTCCGCTGATTTAGTTGAGGAGATCGATAGCGATGGTTCCAAGATAGTTAGAGTAACTGGTATAAGAAACAATAATGCAAGACCAACCGTCTCTGTTGTTATTCGTGGTGCAAACAACATGATCATTGATGAAACAGAGCGTTCCCTCCATGATGCACTATGTGTTATTCGTTGTCTAGTGAAAGAGAGAGGTTTAATCGCTGGTGGTGGTGCTCCAGAAATTGAAATATCCCGTAGGTTGAGTAAGGAAGCAAGGTCTATGGAAGGTGTACAGGCTTTTATTTGGCAAGAATTTGCCTCTGCTTTGGAAGTTATTCCAACGACTTTGGCTGAAAACGCAGGTTTGAATAGTATCAAAGTTGTTACAGAATTGCGCTCTAAGCATGAAAATGGTGAATTGAATGACGGTATCTCTGTTAGACGATCTGGTACTACGAACACCTATGAAGAACACATCTTACAACCCGTACTTGTTAGTACAAGTGCAATTACCTTAGCGTCTGAATGTGTTAAATCCATCTTACGTATTGATGATATTGCATTCAGCCGTTAACATGGGTTTCCCAGTATCCATATGTTTATGCATATATACATATATATGTTGATTTAGTGTATTTTTCCACTACATAAAAACTAAAAAACATTCAAAATGAAAAGTCAGGACCCTTTTCAAAAAGGATCGCAATTATACTATTTTAAAAGTTTAAAAGCGTTTCTCTTTAATGCGTAGGATACTCCGCTCATTATTGTGGTCGTGGCGGTTACATACCCTAAATAGCTAAAGGCCTTTTGAAAGTCCTGTTTTCTATCTTCGAAATCCTCCTCGGTTTTTTCACAGCCCTCTTCTTTCTCATATAAAAGTAATAATACTCCAGATCCAAGATATACCATTTGGAAAAACGTGTTCCATTTTGATAGTTGGGAAGGTCTGACCTCAGCGCTGGGATAGCGAACAATATCCCAATAGGAATTCCATGCCACACGACCAGGATATTTCAACTTTAAAGTGCTATATCGTATAAACAAAGCACTTATGGCTAGTAGCACATCTCTACCCAGAATTATCGCCGCAATAGATACCGGTATAACCTGAGGGCCAGATGGTACAGATAATGCCAAAGTTGTTGTGATCATGAGTAGTTTATCTGCAAGTGGATCTAATATGGTTCCTGCAATGGTTTTCAGGCCGTATTTTCTTGCGATATACCCATCCATAAAATCAGTGATGCTGGAAAATGCAAACAAACCTAATGCTGGGGTCAAATTATTCGTTATAATGAAGAGTCCGATAAAGGGTGTACATCCTATTCGTGATAAAGTCAAAATGTTGGGAATATTGAGCAACTTGCTCTTTATATGAGGAGTTTTACTCGGATTGGTAGCATATTCCCTCCTAGTGAGATCTCTGAAAAGATTGTAGTTTAATTGCGGGTTTACCTTAAAGCGTACAGTTAACCCTGATAACACATGATAGAATGGCCTTTTCGGTATAGTTCTCCGAAGTAATGCGGAGCATGAATAAATGGGCACCATTTGAATCATTGACTAAAGTATTAGGGACCGAACTATGCTACCAGGCCTGCTTGTTTCTCAATTGCCTCCTTTCTATATTTTTTCAATTGTAAATATTGTATACTCCCGATTAAGAGGATGGCTTCATGAATCGAGCTTTTTCACACTCCAGTTTCGGAAATAGTCGCCGCACAATGATTCGAAGACATGACTGTGAAGTGTTGGTTGACATTTAATATGGTTTCATGTTAGAGATCCCAGAGCTACGGACTTGGCTTTTTCTTCCTGTAATTGTTTGCCAAACGTTGGGTAAACGCACATATAAGTATATTTTACTTTCCTTCTCCCTTCGTCAGTTTTTTTTTTTGCTGTAATATATTGTTCTCAAAAGTTGTTTGGTATACAAAAGTGCAAGGTTTTTACTGGTTGTTACAGGTTCAGAGTTCCAATAAAGAAGATATTAGAACGATCTTATCAATATTATCCAATTTCAACTAATATGAATGTATTAGTCTATAATGGCCCAGGGACTACGCCAGGATCAGTTAAGCATGCTGTTGAAAGTTTACGTGACTTTTTGGAACCCTATTACGCCGTCAGTACTGTCAATGTTAAGGTATTACAGACAGAACCATGGATGTCAAAGACCTCCGCTGTAGTTTTTCCTGGTGGTGCCGATCTTCCTTACGTTCAAGCTTGTCAACCCATTATTTCTCGATTGAAACATTTTGTTAGCAAACAAGGTGGTGTCTTTATCGGATTTTGTGCAGGAGGTTACTTTGGCACCAGCCGTGTAGAATTTGCTCAAGGTGACCCTACAATGGAAGTATCAGGAAGCAGGGATTTGCGATTCTTTCCGGGAACAAGCAGAGGACCTGCGTACAATGGATTTCAGTATAACAGCGAAGCCGGTGCACGTGCAGTTAAATTGAATCTTCCAGATGGCTCACAGTTCTCAACTTATTTCAATGGAGGAGCCGTTTTTGTTGATGCAGATAAATTTGATAATGTCGAGATCTTGGCCACGTACGCAGAACACCCGGATGTGCCTTCTTCTGACTCAGGAAAAGGTCAAAGTGAAAACCCAGCTGCTGTAGTGCTATGTACTGTCGGAAGAGGAAAGGTTTTACTCACTGGACCACACCCTGAATTCAACGTCCGTTTTATGAGGAAATCCACAGATAAGCATTTTCTTGAAACCGTTGTGGAAAACCTGAAAGCACAGGAAATCATGAGGTTGAAATTTATGAGAACGATTCTTACCAAAACTGGGTTGAATTGTAATAATGACTTCAATTATGTAAGAGCTCCAAATTTGACACCACTGTTTATGGCTAGTGCACCTAATAAGCGGAATTACTTGCAAGAAATGGAAAACAACTTAGCTCATCATGGAATGCATGCAAATAATGTTGAACTCTGCTCAGAATTAAACGCCGAAACTGACTCTTTCCAATTTTATAGAGGCTATAGAGCCTCTTACGATGCAGCAAGTTCGTCCTTGCTTCATAAAGAGCCAGATGAGGTTCCTAAGACCATAATATTTCCTGGCGTAGATGAAGATATTCCACCATTTCAATATACGCCCAATTTTGACATGAAAGAATACTTCAAGTATCTGAATGTTCAAAACACCATAGGTTCTTTACTTCTATATGGTGAAGTTGTTACATCAACGAGTACCATATTGAATAATAATAAATCCTTATTAAGTTCGATCCCTGAAAGCACCTTACTTCACGTGGGTACTATTCAGGTTTCTGGGCGTGGGAGAGGTGGCAATACTTGGATTAATCCTAAAGGTGTTTGTGCATCAACGGCTGTCGTAACAATGCCGCTTCAATCGCCTGTGACTAATCGAAATATATCAGTTGTTTTTGTCCAGTATCTTTCTATGCTTGCTTACTGTAAGGCGATACTTTCGTACGCCCCTGGATTTTCAGATATTCCTGTTAGGATCAAATGGCCCAATGACCTTTATGCTTTGAGCCCCACCTACTATAAGCGTAAAAACTTGCAATTGGTTAACACCGGTTTTGAGCATACAAAGTTGCCCTTAGGTGATATCGAGCCCGCTTATCTTAAGATCTCTGGTTTATTAGTTAATACCCACTTCATAAACAATAAATATTGTTTGCTACTTGGCTGTGGTATAAATTTGACTAGTGATGGTCCTACAACTTCATTACAAACTTGGATTGATATCCTGAATGAAGAACGCCAACAATTACACCTTGATTTATTGCCAGCAATAAAGGCAGAAAAACTGCAGGCACTCTATATGAATAACCTTGAGGTCATATTAAAACAGTTTATTAACTACGGAGCTGCGGAAATATTGCCAAGTTATTATGAGTTGTGGTTACATAGTAACCAAATAGTAACATTACCAGATCACGGAAATACGCAAGCCATGATTACTGGTATCACGGAAGACTACGGTTTACTGATTGCAAAAGAATTGGTAAGCGGTAGTTCCACTCAATTTACAGGAAACGTTTATAATTTACAGCCGGACGGTAACACTTTTGATATCTTCAAGAGCTTAATTGCTAAAAAGGTTCAGAGTTAAGAGTCTACCACTTGAAGCTTAGAAGTTGGACGGACGTAATTTAAATGCATTTACTAGCGCCGTTGGTTTTCCCAATGCTCTGCGGATATAAATTAGTTACTTGATTCCCTATCCCTACCATAATGCTATGAAAAATAATGGTATATTTGGTATACGTTTTTATTATGATACAAAAATAAACTAGAAATATTATTTGAGGAACTATATATAATGTAATAACGTCAAATACGTAAGGATGATATACTATATCATCTGGAATTTTCATTTTCATTATGCTTTTGTTCGTCTTGCTTTGGAGAATATGCAGGAGATCCTGGGCTGTAGCCTGGAGATGTTGGGGAGTAAGAAGGTGAAGTAGGGCTATAGTTTGGAGAGGTGGGAGAGTAAGAAGGTGATGTTGGGGAATAGGATGGTGACGTTGGAGAGTATGAAGGCGATGTAGGACTATAACTTGGTGATGTTGGGGAATAGGCTGGAGACGTTGGGCTGTAACTTGGTGACGTTGGGCTGTAACTTGGTGACGTAGGAGAGTATGATGGAGATGTAGGAGAATAAGAAGGAGACGTAGGGCTGTAGCTTGGCGACGTGGGAGAGTAGGAAGGCGACGTTGGCGAATACGATGGTGACGTTGGAGAATACGATGGCGACGTTGGTGAATACGATGGTGACGTTGGCGAATATGATGGTGACGTTGGTGAATACGATGGTGATGTAGGTGAGTACGATGGTGATGTTGGCGAGTACGATGGTGATGTTGGTGAGTACGATGGTGATGTTGGTGAGTACGCTGGAGAGGTAGGAGAATATGTTGGGGAAGTTGGAGAAAAGCCTGGTGAGGAGACTCCAAATCCGGGAGATGTAGGTGCTTCACCATAAGCACCAAATGGAGACGTGGCTTCACCATAATCAGCACCACCGTACGCTGTAAATCCTCCAGCCATAGCGTCATTTGAACCCGAATCAACCAGAGGTGAAAACATTAGCTCATCTTTAACGTCAAGATCTGCATTGACCAAACCACTTTCGTTACTGTATGGTGTGACGCCACCATCTTGTCCGTCTTCAATCTCAGTTATTTTTTGTTCTGGCATGTATTTTACCAGTGACTCCTCATCGATCATCACATCAAATGCACCGGTACCGATTGGAGCCATTTGACCAAGAATGACATTTTCCGAAACACCACGACAATCATCTAATTCGGCTGAAGCACCAGCTTCAAACAAAATTTCGACAGTTTCTTCAAATGAACATCTCATTAAGGCACCTGTATTTGATCTGTTGAAACCATGACGAGTAACAGAAGTTAAGCCACCTTGGGTTGTCATAACATCGACTAACAAAGCCATATGACGGTAGTTAACATACGAACCATCAGAAGCAATAACATTGTAAACTTCTTTATACAAGGCTGCACGACCAGCTTCAATACCTAGAACTTCCATTATATCAATGAAGGAGTTGGTATAGATTCTGGTTGGGTCGATACCAGGAACAGTCATAACTTCAGATAAGTTAACACCATCTGTTTCCAACACCCATTCAGGTTCCTTAACGTATTCACCAGTTGGACTTGGTACTTTACGGTCATATTTCATCATGACAACACGCTCGATGTTCTCTACACCACGTAATGTAATATTCTCTAACATTGTGTTCTCAATTTTCTTCAACATATGATCTTCTTCTGCTTCAGTCTCAGCATCTAGTGACTTTGGACGAACAACACGACAACGGATGATCAACTTCTCATCGTTGTCTTCAGACCAGATAACAAACAAATCATTTTTGAATGTTTGCTTGATTCTTTCACCAACCTGACCCATTGTTAAGTCTTTATCATTCATTGCTGCACGATCCAGTTCCAGACGTAATAACCAAGGTGATTGTTGGTCAAAAGATTGTTCAGCCTCTTCATCCAATAATGAGAAATGAAGTTGGATAATTTCTTCATCTTCTGGAATAACTGTGGAACGTGGATCAGGATCATAGTAAATTTCTGAAGCAATAGTGACACTCTTTAAAGTGGTATGCTCGATAGCAGATCTGATCAACTTCGCTTGTTCTTGATCGGCAGCATGACCAGGCTCTAAGTATACAGTCAAGGAAGGGGTTTTCATGTTTTTGGCCACATTCAAAATTTCCTTTAAACGGGGGACACCAGAAGTAACTTTTTTGGAAGCAACACCAGCAAAATGGAAGGTGTTAAGGGTCATTTGTGTGGCTGGTTCACCAATGGATTGGGCTGCTAGAACACCAACCATTTCACCAGGGTGAACAACAGAACGGAGGAATTGTGCCTCGATATTACTTAATACCCAATCGAATGCCTGTTTTGTTAGTCTGTACTCTTGTAGAACTCTACGTGTGGCCAAACGGGAACGTAATAAACAGCAGAACAATGTAACTGCATCTCGCTGGGCATTTTGTATAATTTCATTCTTACCACGCAACACTAATAAGTTTTCTTGCAAATCCTTTACACCAAGAACGATGTCTTTGATTGTTAAATCAGATGGTTTCGTATGATCTATGTGGAAAGTTTGTTGAGCATTTTGAATAATACGTCTTATGTTGACTGGTAATGGCCAGTTTGCTTCACCATCAACAAAAACTTCCCTCAAAAATTTACGATCTTTCACTAATTGTTTGTATTCTTCATCCAGGAGAACTTGAAGTTTCAAATCGCCAAGTATCTCAGATCCGGATTCCAATAGTGAGGGATCAAGGGTATGGTCTGTATTCAATAAATCAACTCTGTATCTCTTTTCAAAAGCTGCATCGGAGCCACCAATAGTATCTAGCGATTGCTTTTCAATATGCGCAGCATCCATACCATCTTCACCATAAATAAACTGAATAACGTTACCCAATGAGTTTCTTGTGGTGTTATCGTAATGAACCATGATATCTTCTAGAGCTTTCACTAAACGACGTTGAATATAACCTGTTTCGGCTGTTTTGACGGCGGTATCGATAAGACCTTCACGACCACCCATTGCATGGAAAAAAAATTCTTGTGGGGTCAAACCTCTCAAATATGAGTTCTCAACAAAACCTTTAGACTCTGGGGAGTAATCATCTTTAGAGAAATGAGGTAAGGTACGATCAACGAACCCAAAAGCAATACGTTTACCTTCAACAGATTGCTGTCCTACACAAGCTGACATTTGCGCGATATTAATAAATGAACCCTTGGAACCTGCCATAACCATTTGTTTCACATTGTTCAAATCTTTCAAATTGACTTCAGCTAAACGACCTGCCTTATCTCTTGCTTCATTTAGGAACCGAACAACGTTATCCTCAAAAGACTCACGGAGAGTCATACCATGTTTAGCAGTCAATAAGTTTGCCTGGGCTTCTTTCGTAACATCCAAAACTTTCTTTTTAGCCTCTGCAATTGTCTCTGTAATTTCCCTCATTGTTGGGCCGTCCGCAATGGTATCACCAATACCTGTTGAAAACCCATTATGTAGTAACCAAAAGTTAACAACTTTCTGTATGTTACCAAACAACTTAGCACAAACTTGAGGTCCCTTTTCTCTCGTAACAACATGAATTAAACCACCATTGGAGGAACCAACGGTTTTTTTCTCTACTACACCAAAAATGATTTGACCGTCAATAATAAGCATACCATTATCCTTTGGAGAAAGCAGAGTAGTGCCCTCATCAAAACGTTGTAAATGAATACCGTTTGGGATAGCCACAGACAAGATTTGTTTACCGGACCACAAAGGTTTGGGCTTGATAATTGCAGGTGTCGGAATAACACCATCCCAATCTGGAACCCAATAAAGCATATTCAAAACTTGATCAAGTTCTATAAATGTATCTCTTAATGTCAGTTTACGAATACCACACAAAGTATCTTGAACAATACCCATACAAGGTTTGTTAGATTGTGGTGAAACAATTTGCAGAGGAACAGCACATAATTGAGAAAGTTCCGCCCTTGTTTCCTCAGACTGAGGAACGTGAAGATTCATTTCGTCACCGTCGAAATCGGCATTGTATGGAGATGTAACGGACAAATTCAATCTAAATGTAGAATATGGAATAACTTTTACTCTGTGGGCCATCATGGACATTTTGTGCAACGAAGGTTGACGGTTGAATAAAACTGGATCATTGTCCATAATATGACGTTCAACTTTCCACCCATACTGTAATTGAATATCACCTGCCCTTTTACTGTATCTTAAATCTATACGGTCTCCGCTATCACGAATGACGTATTTGGCACCGGGGTGCTCATTTGGTCCATTCCTAACAAGTTGCGTCAGACGATCTATGTTATATGGTGTGACCACTTCTGGGTATGTTAAAGTCTTGGCAATAGATTTTGGAACACCGACTTGGTCTAATTCCAAATTAGGATCACCAGAAATAACAGTTCTTGCCGAAAAATCCACACGCTTACCCATTAAATTACCTCTGATACGACCCTCTTTACCCTTCAAACGAGCACGAATAGATTTAACGGGACGGCCGGACTTTTGAAGAGCTTGTGGTTGACCAGCAATATCATTATCCATATAAGTGGCAACATGAAATTGTAATAAACTCTCTGCTTCTTCAATAGCATGATGTGGAGCACCGTTATGCTCTAGTGTTTCCAAACTAATATTAGCTTTTAAAATATCAGCAAGTTTAAAGGTTAAATCATCCTCACCCCTTTGAGATTCATTGAAGGAAATGGATGGACGCACCGGTGGTGGTGGGACAGGAAGGCATGTTAAAATCATCCATTCTGGACGAGAAAAAACTTCGTTGAAACCCAAACTAGTGAAGTCTTTTACTGAGATATGCTTAAAAATATTCAAGATTTCCTCCGTACTTAAAACTCTTAGTTCTGGTTCATCCGCATCCCCCGTGGCTCTATCTTTTTTCCAACTACCAACTAATTTCAACCCATCCTTACGAATTGTAGGCTGTGTATTACCACAACCTCCCCTTGATACGAGCTGAGTAGGGTCATCTTCAGAAGGGACATCTGTTTCGCAGACCATTTTTGTTTTACATAAAGTCCAAATTGCAGCAAACCTTTTTTTACTGTCTTTGATTGCTAGAGCTTGTCTCATTAATTCATTATGTTCATCCAGTAATAGCTTACCACAGTGCATACAGACACACTCACATACTTTCTTAATTTTGGCAATAAAACCAACATGAAATACAGGTTTTGCTAAATCTATGTGACCAAAATGACCAGGACATTCGTTCATACCCTCTTGACAAGTTTGACACTTCAGATTACGATCAATAGAGCCTAACCTAGGGTCGTTTAGACCACCAATTTTCGCTCTCGTCTGGGTTTCATCCATTGTCTCTGGAAATCTAATTTTGGCCACACTGATTGCTCTAACTTCTTCAGGTGAGAAAAGACCGAATTGGACCTCTTTTACTGTACGGAGTGGAGCACTAGAATACTGTTGTCCTACCATGTCTGATTTATATTTTGGGGTAAAGTGTTATTACTATCTTTATGATTGGTCCCTCTTCTGGAAAAAGAAAAGGTAAAATTTTTTTGAAATTTGGTTAACAAGGATAGAAAGTAAAAAATGGTAATTTTTTTTTTTTGGAGTTTCTAGTTGAGGTTTTTATAATTATATTATTATTAACAGAGTTTGATTTCTTAGTCAAATATTCTGGTAGATAAACTTGAGGATATCGTATTTCAAAATTAATCTGGAATGAAAAAAAAACCTCTTATAGTACAGTAGTTTTAGTTTTTCCTTGAAAGTTGATCAGGGAATTCGCTAGGAAAACTTATGCAGAAAAGCAAATATAAACAAATGGTTAACTTTGGAGGGTTTTTATCTGTTTATATCGATCCTGTTCAAATTTTATTGGAAAATGAAAGGAATAAAAAAAAAATGGAAGATAAAACTAACAAAGAGAGTCGATCAGAACAACACAGATATGATTTCAGTTAATGAACGAATCGGATGTTCTTATGATACCTCTGTGAGAGTAATTAATGTTCTTGCTGCACTCTAAAGGACGATATAAAGCTGGCGGTGAATGGTGCTGCACGCTCTTCTTGTTTGTCCACTTGTTGCCACTGAACAAACTAAGGAGAACCGACGGTCGAAATGAAAAAAAAAAATGTTTAAAACCGACAATCGTCTTTAGTGAGTAAAGTCATGCGGGTAATAGAGGTCCGGGTTACCGTATGATAGTTCCTAATATAGACTCATATATATATATATATATATATATTCTGATGGTAATGAAATTCGAATATACGGCATTTTAACACCTTAATCTCGTAATATCCTTTTCGAGAGTTTGGCCTCGTACTTCTTGAAATCTGCGTCTATCAATTTCTCGTCTTTTTCCTCTTCAGTGTCGTTGTCAGCATCCACCTCTGAATCGCTTGCCTCGCTATCGTTAGCCCAAAGAGTATATTCATCATTTTTATTACCATCTTCCTCGTCGCTGATGTCGATAATGTCTCTGAGCACGCTTGTGTATTTTGTTCTTTTATCTTTCGTGCTTTTGTTGGCCGTCAGCGTCTTGATATGCCCATTATCTTCAACTATTTCACCAGTTTTCAGGTCTACGAGGTCCCCTTGTTCTTCAATAGACTCGTATTTGCTTATGATGTTGGACCACACTTTTCTCATGTTTTCGTCTGCTAGTTTGTGGCGCTCCATGACTTCATCATCGGTTAGTTTAGGGATGATGTGGTTTTCCTTGGACATTATATACACATGGCCATTTCTTTCAGCAATTGGCCGTGAAATTCCATCGTCCTTTTTTGTCTTCCGTTTTTCGATATTTGGCGGATATACTCGATGAACAGGATTGCAATCGCTGTGTTTTCGTATTTTGGACTCACTCTTCTTGCCGGACTCTTTCAACAGTCCTTTTAAGGCACCATGGAGATTTTTCAGGCTTCTTCTTTTAGAAATTTTCTTACTGGTTTTCATCCTTCTGTTAATTTGTAGTGGAGGCGTCGATATGCTGTATCCCACTTTTTGTTTATATATCATCTGATCCATTAGCTGAAAAATCGCGGTACTGAAGCTTTTTTCATGGCGCCCTTGAAACTTTCTCCTTCCGCCTGCGCATTATATAAAATACGTTACAATAGGAAAAGATGACGGTTACTTAAAGCTTCACAGCTTCGGACAAAAAAAGTATGGAACTTGTGAAGATGTTTTTATGCTGATCCGGCAGATGGCCATTCCATTATTTAGTTCTGATTTTAGTGGAAAAACTTTCGAAACTTAAAATAATAATAGCCCTTTCTTGGACTGAGGTACATTTTCTTCTTATTGGATTTCGTTTATTAGCTGTTTAACAAATTTCTGTAGGGTTTTTTTTTTTTTTTTTTTGGTCCAGATTAGAAACCATACACTGGAAACCGTTATATAGGTCAATTAATATATTTATAGATCATCCTGTCAATTTTTTTTTATTTTTTTTTGCAAAGCTCCCTTTTTCCTGAAACCAACAACAAAATATAAAAAAAAAATGATAAGCAGGATTTTTTTCCTTTAATAATTCCTTAAAATTAACTAACAAGCTGAAGCCCTTACAACAAAGTAAGTCAAACCCAACACACAAAAAAAAAATCTGTTTTATTTCAGATATGCAGGGTATATACATGGCACAGATAACCTTTTAATGAAAAGTAGCAATTGTGATACTAGCGCCTTTTTCCTTGCAAGAAAAGGGTTCCCTGTTCCTGCATCGTCCATCGGCATAGAGATGTCGCCGCTACCCTATCCAATTCTACCGCATGCCTAACAAAATGATTTCCGATTTTTTCAATCTAACTCCGTCATTTCTTATCTGAGTTTTCCTCCCCGAGATAAATTGAACAAAGAATTTAATCGGCTCATATGTGAAAAAGTGTGATACTTACCGCAATGGGCAAAAATTATTAAAAAAAATCTAATTCCGCGCTTGGCTATTATCTCATTACCGACTCAACGGTGACTACCTGCCGTACACGCTTCCCCTTTGCTTCTTCCTCCACCTCGAAAGTGGAACATATACATGGAACAGACATAAGCTCTTCAGCGTATCTATTTTCATAAGTGGAGAGCATCGAACAATAAACCTTTGCCTAATTTCATATAACATCCAGTATTCATTTTTTTTAGTTGACGCTAAGGCATTCGCTTGTGAAATTAAAGAGCAGATCAGGAATAGTATCAATAGTCTAAACCATCAAGTTGCACAGAAACCACTATATATATATATGGAAATATCTCGAATATTGCTTGTATGAACGATAGCCAAAACTGCCTACGACAGAGGGAAGAAAATAGTCATCTGAATCCTGGAAATGACTTCGGCCACCACCAGGGTGCAGAATGTACGATAAATCATAACAACATGCCACACCGCAATGCATACACAGAATCTACGAATGACACGGAAGCAAAGTCCATAGTGATGTGCGATGATCCTAATGCATACCAAATTTCCTACACAAATAATGAGCCGGCGGGAGATGGAGCTATAGAAACCACGTCCATTCTACTATCGCAACCGCTGCCGCTGCGATCGAATGTGATGTCTGTCTTGGTAGGCATATTTGTTGCCGTGGGGGGCTTCTTGTTTGGGTATGATACTGGACTTATAAACAGTATCACGGATATGCCGTATGTTAAAACCTACATTGCTCCGAACCATTCATATTTCACCACTAGCCAAATAGCCATACTCGTATCATTCCTCTCCCTAGGAACATTTTTCGGTGCGTTAATCGCTCCCTATATTTCAGATTCATATGGTAGGAAGCCAACAATTATGTTTAGTACCGCTGTTATCTTTTCCATCGGAAACTCATTACAGGTGGCATCCGGTGGCTTGGTGCTATTAATCGTCGGAAGAGTGATCTCAGGTATCGGGATCGGGATAATCTCTGCTGTGGTTCCTCTTTATCAAGCTGAAGCTGCGCAGAAGAACCTTAGAGGTGCCATCATTTCCAGTTATCAGTGGGCTATCACTATTGGGTTACTCGTGTCCAGTGCAGTATCGCAAGGAACTCATTCCAAAAATGGCCCGTCTTCATATAGAATACCAATTGGTTTGCAGTACGTTTGGTCAAGTATTTTAGCTGTGGGCATGATATTCCTTCCAGAGAGTCCAAGATATTACGTCTTGAAGGATGAACTCAATAAAGCTGCAAAATCGTTATCCTTTTTAAGAGGCCTCCCGATCGAAGATCCAAGACTCTTAGAGGAGCTTGTTGAAATAAAAGCCACTTACGATTATGAAGCATCGTTCGGCCCGTCAACACTTTTAGATTGTTTCAAAACAAGTGAAAATAGACCCAAACAGATTTTACGAATATTTACTGGTATTGCCATACAAGCTTTTCAACAGGCATCTGGTATCAATTTTATATTCTACTATGGAGTTAATTTTTTCAACAACACAGGGGTGGACAACTCTTACTTGGTTTCTTTTATCAGCTATGCCGTCAACGTCGCCTTCAGTATACCGGGTATGTATTTAGTGGATCGAATTGGTAGAAGACCAGTCCTTCTTGCTGGAGGTGTCATAATGGCAATAGCAAATTTAGTCATTGCCATCGTTGGTGTTTCCGAGGGAAAAACTGTTGTTGCTAGTAAAATTATGATTGCTTTTATATGCCTTTTCATTGCTGCATTTTCGGCGACATGGGGTGGTGTCGTGTGGGTGGTATCTGCTGAACTGTACCCACTTGGTGTCAGATCGAAATGTACCGCCATATGCGCTGCCGCAAATTGGCTAGTTAATTTCATCTGTGCCCTGATTACACCTTACATTGTTGATGTCGGATCACACACTTCTTCAATGGGGCCCAAAATATTCTTCATTTGGGGCGGCTTAAATGTCGTGGCCGTTATCATTGTTTATTTCGCTGTTTATGAAACGAGGGGATTGACCCTGGAAGAGATTGACGAGTTATTTAGAAAGGCCCCAAATAGCGTCATTTCTAGCAAATGGAACAAAAAAATAAGGAAAAGGTGCTTAGCCTTTCCCATTTCACAACAAATAGAGATGAAAACTAATATCAAGAAGGCTGGAAAGTTGGACAACAACAACAGTCCAATTGTACAGGATGACAGCCACAACATAATCGATGTGGATGGATTCTTGGAGAACCAAATACAGTCCAATGATCATATGATTGCGGCGGATAAAGGAAATGGCTCGTTAGTAAACATCATCGATACTGCCCCCCTAACATCTACAGAGTTTAAACCCGTGGAACATCCGCCAGTAAATTACGTCGACTTGGGGAATGGTTTGGGTCTGAATACATACAATAGAGGTCCTCCTTCTATCATTTCTGACTCTACTGATGAGTTCTATGAGGAAAATGACTCTTCTTATTACAATAACAACACTGAACGAAATGGAGCTAACAGCGTCAATACATATATGGCTCAACTAATCAATAGCCCATCTACTACAAGCAACGACACATCGTTCTCTCCATCACACAATAGCAATGCAAGAACGTCCTCTAATTGGACGAGTGACCTCGCTAGTAAGCACAGCCAATACACTTCCCCCCAATAAAAACCAATAGCATCTTACGATCGTTCGAGGTCTTATAAACCGTTTTATATAAATTATTCTTATACACGCACTCTTGAGTTTCTTTTTAACATTCCAACATGATAGACATAGAAAAGAATTATAGATAACACATAACATTACTCACAAGTAGCCCATGAGTTTGATTTTTCCTCGTTAATTCGGTGTCAAGTGGAATACAAAATGGGTCAACTGATCATAACTATTACCCGGATAATCTACATCATGTGGTACGTTAACGATGTATGGTTTCCTAAATCACCGGGTTCCAGATGCGGGTTGTTGTTGTTCGATCTTGCACCTCCACCTACTCCTTTTGAATAGTACACATATACCCTTACAGGAGATCGGACGTGTGCGATTATTGTTATCGGTTGAACTGTTTTAGCTCTTTCCATTCCCTTTGTTAATAGTAGTTTAATTCTTCGGAAACTTTCTACGCAGACTCAAGTTGCAATAGGCTAAGGATAAGGCAGACACTTTGTATGTAACGAGTTTCATTAGGAGGGATAGACGCACGACACTATCTGGTACTACGTGTTATATCATACCCAGAAGGAAGGACTCTCTCCACTGAACGGTGGGATGAGTTCCTAAAGGCGCCCCTTTATTTGATCATGAAGCCGTATTGATTATCTAATAGGGCCTAGTTATCCTAATTGTGGGGAGTCGAGCAGTACGGCTCTGATGTTTTTCGAACGAAGATAAGGAGTTGACATACAAAGTCAACTGAAGTTCTTCTTGTTAGCGTCTCTGTGCTCAATATCTCTCTTTTTTTCTTTAAGTAGTAGTTACTAACATCAGCCAACCAATAGAGATAAAAAAAAGGAATTAAGATTTCATAGAGAAAAGATGGGTCTATACGCTTCTAAGTTATTCAGCAATCTTTTTGGCAACAAAGAGATGCGTATACTTATGGTTGGTCTAGATGGTGCCGGTAAGACCACCGTTTTGTACAAGTTGAAGTTGGGCGAAGTTATCACTACCATTCCAACCATTGGTTTCAACGTTGAGACTGTCCAATATAAGAACATTTCCTTCACTGTCTGGGACGTCGGTGGACAAGACAGGATTAGATCTTTATGGAGACACTACTACAGAAACACCGAAGGTGTTATTTTTGTCATCGATTCCAACGATAGATCGCGTATTGGTGAAGCCAGAGAAGTCATGCAGAGAATGCTGAATGAAGATGAATTGAGAAATGCTGTCTGGTTAGTCTTCGCTAACAAACAAGATTTGCCAGAAGCCATGTCTGCTGCTGAAATCACCGAAAAATTAGGTTTACATTCTATTAGAAACCGTCCATGGTTTATCCAGTCTACTTGTGCAACCTCGGGTGAAGGTCTGTACGAAGGTCTGGAGTGGTTAAGCAACAACTTGAAGAATCAATCCTAATCTAAATCTGTATAGAACGTTTAGTCATGCGGACCTTGTGTGTTTTGTTTCTAGATTGTTTTATTTTTATGATTGTTGAAGATATAAACCACTGTATAGTTGTATAAGATAGGATAATGATGGTGCACTGAAAATAAACTTACTAGCTCTTTAATATTGCAACGGCTTGTAACGGGCGCCATGATGACATTCAGAATTATACCACTACTATATGAAAAAATGAAAAGAGGCCCTGCTTTGAACCCGTACATTTTATTCTATAATATTGCATCTGTGATTTGCCTGACGGCAGCGAGTCCAACACAAAGTCTACATATGCTACGAATTTTTCACCATGGATTCAGCACCCAAACATTTGAATTTTTTTTCATGTCGATTGTGAAATTTTACTGAAGATGAGGGTAAATAGAGGCCTGCAATCGTCATCATATGAGAAATGGATATATTGAAAATCTACTCACATCTCTTTTTTGGGGGTTTGGTAGTACAGTGAGAACACGATAAAGAACCAAATAGGACTAAAAATGGTATGTAGAGATGAATATACATGAAACGGACGTGATATAATGTGCTATGGAAGAAAAAAGTCTCCTTTAATGTCTGCAGGATAAATAATCAAGCGGTCTGAAGAAAATTTACAGCTACAGTATTACTGCGAACCTTGCAGGCGAATATCAGAGAGATCTCACCAGCTACAACATGGTAACAGAAATTTATAAGTTTATGGCACTTGTTAAAATTGTTTGGAAGTTTTCGAAATTATAATATTGGTCTTCAGAAACCTGGAACCACATGTGAACTATTTTTTTTTGGATAATGCATTGCACAGGACGTATTAGTGTATACGAGAATCTAAAAATTTGAAACTGGCTCATAAAAACAGGAACTTTTACTAACAGTCATGATTTTTTGTTCCCATTTTCTTATCAATAGGCCGGCGTTAAAGCTTACGAACTAAGAACCAAATCCAAGGAACAATTAGCTTCTCAACTGGTTGACTTGAAAAAGGAGTTGGCTGAATTGAAGGTCCAAAAGTTGTCCAGACCATCTTTGCCAAAGATCAAGACCGTCAGAAAGAGTATCGCCTGTGTCTTGACCGTCATCAACGAACAACAAAGAGAAGCTGTTAGACAATTATACAAGGGTAAGAAGTACCAACCAAAGGACTTGAGAGCCAAGAAGACCAGAGCTTTGAGAAGAGCTTTGACCAAATTCGAAGCTTCCCAAGTTACCGAAAAGCAAAGAAAGAAGCAAATCGCTTTCCCACAAAGAAAGTACGCTATCAAGGCTTAATTTCGTTAGATTATCATTTTAATATTTGATTTTTGGATATAGTTTAATTTGTATTTTTTAAGAACACCAAACGGCAATTTATTTTATTAGTGATCTACTAGCTAAATCAATATACTACATTAAATTTTTATTTGCCATCTTTGTTATAGGATCCGACGTCATAATCAGTCAGGAGCCCTACCCCTATACTTCAATTTGAAATTATGAAAAAAAAAGTGTAGTAGAACAGGAAAGTCGTATTAATCCATATGTAGATAAAGGTATGCTCTTGTTTATACAGGCCATATCTACATTGTGCATTCCAAGAACTTATTATTTTTTGACAATTTCGACCCCCCAATTTAAAGTCAAGTGGTTAGTTTTATCATCATCAATGAATTTTGATACGGCACTGTAGTTGCCTCTTGCTAAAAACCCACTAGGTGCTTCACTTTCCGGTAGTTCCACCTCATAAAATGGTTTGGTCTTGGTATTAGGAGCATACGATCCCAAATGATCGTCTATCTTGTCAACGGCAATACCCGCTTTTTTGATATACTGGACATATCGCAACCCCGTGATAATTTCATGTTGAACTTTGAACACAATCTTCAACTTATAAATAGAATTTTCTTTAATTTTGTATCTTTTAGATGCCAGTTCTTTGATTGTCTTTTCGTTGGTAAGATCAAATGTGATAGGATTTGGTTCTGTATTGACTAGTAATTGAATTTTTTGAACAACCACCTTCCTTTTGTCACCGGGAAATTCCAATGGCAAGACGTCTGAACTTAGACCCAAAGACTCTTTCCATTTCGCCAAGGATTCATCTTCAGCATCCAGATTTTTGTATTCGTCAACAGTTTTTTTGGCTGAAACTTTATACTGATCGTTGTTTCTCTCCTCTTCGAATTGACTAAAGTCGGTACTTTCTTCGGCCATTATTCAGTTTTTCTGTAATAAAAAAGCTCAATACTCGAGTTATTCGTGTGGATAGAAAAAGAATCAAAGTAATACAAGCAGCCTGAAGAATGGAAGTTCTTTCCACTCAATCTTTATAACGTTTCCCTGATCTATCGCGAAATTTAAACGATCGCGTTAGAGAACCGTTTCACCCGGAGTAATGATCAGAATGATTAAAGCGTTGGGGAGGAAAAAAAGCCTCGTATTGATTGATATATCTGAAGAATAATAAAAGAAGAAAATTTGCAAGGCAATTTGCAGTTTATTTTTGGCTAAATGTGTAATTAACTATGATAATGGTAAAGGAGAAAAGTGAATATATATCTATATAGATGCATATATGTATACATACTCATAAAAAGTAATCTGGCGTCTTTCTGCTGACGCTAGGTTCACCTGGTCTTACGGATGGGTCGTACTGTAAGAATTGTCTATTATGATTCTCGTCCACTTCCATGATAGCTGCTTGATTACCACATCTGTAGCAGTAATTAGGAGCACTGAAAATGGTGACAACATTTTGCTGGTGAGACCAAGCATAGCCTTCCATTACCAATTGGTGAGCTCTTGCTATTAGTGATAGATCATTAGTGTGATTGAATTGCTCACTGACATCTTGTCCAAAAGTGAAGCCTGCACCTCTGGGACTGATTCCCCATCCGCCTCTATCGTCAGGGTCTGACCATAGAAGGTCACACATAGGACCTTCATGAGGCACTTCCTGTATTCTGTTCAACTCTCTCACCTGATCTATGGTTTCTATCATGGGGGAAAGTCCTCCATGCAGACAGAAAATTTTATTATCTACTAATGCGGTTATAGGAAAATAATCGAAAAGATCTGTGAACATTTTCCACACGTTTGCACTGCCGTACTTTCTCAAACATTCATCATAAAACCCGTATACTTGGGTAATCTGCCTAGACTCGTGATTGCCTCTCAGTATCGTAATTCTATGTGGGTATCTGACTTTCATGGCAACTAGGTAAGATACAGTTTCAACAGAATAATATCCTCTATCCACGTAATCACCCATGAAAAGGTAATTGGTGTCAGGACAAGGACCACCAATCTTGAAAAGTTCTAACAAGTCATGGAATTGACCGTGTACGTCACCGCAAATGGTAACAGGCACGTTAATTGGTTTAACATTTTCCTCGAACTGCAACACGTCCACCGCCATTTTACATAGTCGTGCTACATCGTCTTCTGATAGTGGCTCGCATTTACTCAAATGCTCAATCCATTGGTCAAGCTGATTTATATTTGTGTTATTCAGTTCTAGTGGTTTGGAAGATTTGTGATCTGCTATGCCCGAGGAACCAGGTTTTAAATCATCAACCGAGAATTCTTCTGCATTATTATCCGATGAATTGTTGTTGAGATCCATATCTTCAGATACTGTGGGAGTCAGCTGTTCGGTAACAGCATCTTGCATAGGCACATCTAAATCTGTATCCATTTTTCTTTTTGTTTATTGTTTTATGCGATAATTTATATCCCTCTTTCCACTATGAACTAAATAGGGGCAAAATAATTTGTTTTTTTCTTTCTCTTTTGCCTTATTTCAAAAAACACAACCGGTAAAATTAACAGTTTAAAATTAGATAATAACTCTATTCAACCTGAACTCACTAAACTCTTACTAAATTACTGGTAAGGAAAGAAAACTAGGGGAAGACGAGTGAAAAAAGAGCAGTCCAACAGGTGTATTTCTAAGAAGAATAAAACACTTTTTGTAAATATCGTGTCCACTGGGGCAATTTAATTTACACTAAAAATAATTGGAGTATGTGTATATCAAAATCAATGAAAGTGCAGCGTCTGATTCACTAATTACCTCCTTTACTGTGAAACGGTGCGTCAAAAGGAACCTGTAACAAAAACCTGCTAAAAAGAATGCCGAACTAATGTAATCCGGAAAACTATTTCTACTACTATGTGTTAGTCGATTAAAATAGCCGAAAATCTTTCAAGCACGACAGAAAGATTCATTATCATTCTCCATTTCACAGGTATTCCATTTTCCGTTCATTTTTTCACTTTTTGATTTTATCCTTAAAACCCGCCCGGTTCATCACTTTGCACGCCACAGAAACCTCAGAATAAGCTAAAGGGTAATATAATAAAGCCCTTCGATTCAATAATAGCATTACCCAAGGGGCATAGCGGCAAACTAAGTTGACAACACAAAATCAAATTGCTTCATTTTTATTTTATTAATGATATTTTATTAGAGAGGAAATTATGTAATATCTAGATATTAAATATAAAGTAGATCTCTGTCTAAAATATTCTTAACAAAATCTTATATTCGAAAGGATGACGGTCCAATCAAAGGATTGTATAAGAGAAATTAGTTTTCGAAATCAATTTTTACTTGACCTGAACTTAACGATTTGCTCTCAATCCGCTTATTTGGATCTGGCTCTCACCTTCCGTCTCTTTCTCTTAAGTCTTCTAGTTCTCTTCTTTCTCCACTTAGCTCTCATTTGGAATTAAGTCGATATGACTATCTTAGGATTGAAGTAAAATATAAGATGAAAACAGAAAACAAGCGAAATTTCAAAGAGAGAAGTGAAATAATAAAGACGGATAACAATTATTTAACATTCAGAAATATTACATTCGTTAACTCTCCATATATATAAATCACCCCAGCAGAGGAAGATGGGATTTCTGCCAGCAATGATGACGGGTAAATGGATAGCATCGAAGCTGCGACACCTTTTCCATGGTGCGACACGCGTCGTACAATGACCTGAAAATCCTGAAATAAAATAAGATGAATCTAATAAGGAAAGGTACTGGTGAAATGAGATAAGGGTGTACGGGTGTGGTAACCGTCGTGAAATAAAGAAAGCATTCTGAACGATGAATACTAAATAAGGGAAAGTGGAAATAAACGAAGTGTCGAAAGAGGAGAAGAGGTCTTGGCTTTCATATAATGGAAGAAATTCTAAGCTACAACACAAAGTCTCCAACCACCTTTTGTTTAGTCAATTATAAAAATACTTTGATTGCTATTTCGAAACCGTGAGATTGCTGAGAAGGGAAAGTGAATGATATTTTTTTGCATTTTTTGAGGCGTTCTTTTTTTTTACACTGACAAATTTAATGGGGGATTCTAATTCCAGCCAAGAAGCGTATTCTGATACAACATCCACGAACACTTCTAGAATCGCAGATCAAAATCAACTTAATTTAAACGTGGATCTTGAAAAAAATCAAACAGTAAGGAAGTCAGGTTCACTGGAAGCATTACAGAATGCAAAGATACATGTTCCCAAACACAGTGATGGTTCACCACTAGACTATCCAAAATTAAATACTTACACGTTTGTGCCTACCACAGTGCCGCCTTATGTTTTAGAGGCGCAGTTTGATAAATTAAGACTTCAGGATAAGGGCACCGTTGATGGAAATGTTACAGATGATAAAAATCTTCCAAAAGAGTTTAAATGGGGCCAGTTTGCATCTACCATCGGCTGTCATTCTGCATACACTAGAGACCAAAACTACAATCCTAGTCACAAATCCTACGATGGTTACTCTCTATCATCATCTACCTCATCAAAAAATGCGGCTCTTAGAGAAATTTTAGGTGACATGTGCAGCGAGTGGGGAGGTGAAGAACGACTAGAAGGTGTTCTACATTCAGAAATAGGTGCCAATTTAGAGTTCAACACGACAGAAGAGAGAAAAGAGTGGTTACAATATATCGAAAAGGTAAAAGATTTCTATTACGGTGATAATAAGAAGAACCCAGAATCACCCGAATCAGTACACAACAAAGTTTACAAGTCAGATTGGGTAAATGAGCTCAATAAAGAGAGAGAAAAGTGGCGGAGGTTAAAGCAAAGGAAGTTACAACAGTGGAGACCTCCTTTGACGTCGCTATTACTTGATAATCAATATTTGATTTTGGGTTTAAGGATTTTCACTGGTATATTATCGTGCATTTCACTTGCTCTGGCAATCAAGATTTTTCAAAACTCAAGATCAAATAACACCATCAGTGAAAGTAAAATCGGGCAACAACCAAGCACCATAATGGCCATCTGCGTTAACGCCGTGGCGATTGCGTATATTATTTACATTGCACACGATGAATTTGCTGGTAAACCTGTTGGTTTGAGGAATCCGTTAAGCAAACTGAAACTAATTTTGTTGGACTTACTTTTTATAATTTTTTCAAGCGCTAATCTAGCGCTGGCATTTAATACTCGTTTCGACAAAGAGTGGGTTTGCACTTCTATTCGCAGGTCAAATGGAAGCACGTATGGATACCCAAAAATACCGCGTATCTGCAGAAAACAGGAAGCTTTATCCGCTTTTCTGTTCGTTGCCTTGTTTATGTGGGTAATCACTTTCTCGATCAGTATTGTTAGAGTAGTCGAAAAAGTCAGTTCAATTACCAACAGAAACTGAGCTCGACAAATATAGAAATTAAAAGAATTCTTTTAGATACCAAGATTGACATTTATATGCATTGTATATTTTTGACTTAAAAAATTACTCCGGCTTGGCATTTATTCATTAACGGCGGGTTTGATTATATTAGGCTTTGTGCGATATAATATGTATTACCCGAAGGGAGGGCTATTGCACTTTCTTTTCCTTTCCGTTTTAAAGGCCCTTTTTCATTTCGATGTTTGATGGACACACATGAAGTGAAATGTGGCAAATAGAACATCTAGAAAAACTAGGGCATTAGGTAAAGTACCCCAGCAGAACTTCACTTTACAACGCAATTGATTCATATCACTGCTCTTTTATATTGTCCTTTTTCTCTTTTAGAGTTTTTCATCCGCATCTTCTAACTTCTGTGCACCCCTTTCATTGTTGATTACATTTTACCTCAGTTACACATTTCTTTTAGCAATTCGACATTGCTTCTACTTACCGATAAATAAGCGTACATTTTTGAGTCTTGAAAGGATTCTTACATATACCTAAACAAAGAATAACAACAAAATCGCAAGCAGCAAAGCATGTCTGAGACTCTGCCTAGATCTGATGATTTAGAGGCCACTTGGAACTTTATAGAGCCAGGAATTAACCAAATACTGGGTAATGAGAAAAACCAAGCATCCACGTCTAAGCGAGTTTACAAAATTCTTTCTCCAACCATGTATATGGAAGTCTATACCGCAATTTATAACTACTGTGTGAACAAATCACGCTCGTCTGGACATTTTAGTACTGACAGTAGAACTGGCCAATCAACAATTTTGGTTGGCAGTGAGATTTACGAAAAGTTAAAGAATTATTTGAAGAATTACATTTTAAATTTTAAGCAGTCTAATTCAGAGACCTTTTTGCAGTTTTACGTCAAGCGCTGGAAAAGGTTTACAATAGGTGCCATTTTTTTAAACCATGCATTCGATTATATGAATAGATATTGGGTTCAAAAGGAAAGAAGTGACGGCAAAAGACATATTTTTGATGTAAACACCTTGTGCTTGATGACATGGAAAGAAGTCATGTTTGATCCGAATAAAGATGTTTTAATAAACGAATTATTAGACCAGGTAACCTTGGAAAGGGAGGGGCAAATAATTCAAAGAAGTAATATTAGCACTGCCATAAAGTCTTTAGTTGCACTAGGTATCGATCCACAGGATTTGAAAAAGTTGAACCTAAATGTCTACATCCAAGTTTTCGAAAAGCCATTTTTAAAGAAGACTCAGGAGTACTACACGCAATATACAAACGATTATTTAGAGAAACACTCGGTAACTGAGTATATTTTTGAAGCACATGAAATCATCAAACGTGAGGAAAAAGCAATGACAATATATTGGGATGATCATACAAAAAAACCACTATCCATGGCATTAAACAAGGTCTTGATCACAGACCATATTGAAAAGTTGGAAAATGAGTTTGTTGTCCTTCTGGATGCCAGAGATATTGAAAAAATTACTTCTTTGTATGCACTAATACGCAGAGACTTTACATTAATCCCAAGAATGGCTTCAGTGTTTGAAAATTATGTTAAAAAGACAGGTGAGAATGAAATTTCGAGTCTACTGGCAATGCATAAACACAATATTATGAAAAACGAAAACGCAAACCCTAAAAAACTAGCACTAATGACAGCTCACTCCCTTTCTCCTAAAGACTATATCAAGAAATTACTGGAGGTACACGATATATTCTCTAAGATTTTTAATGAAAGTTTCCCCGACGACATACCTTTAGCTAAAGCTCTAGATAATGCGTGTGGTGCTTTCATCAACATCAACGAGTTCGCATTACCTGCTGGATCTCCAAAAAGTGCCACCTCGAAGACTTCCGAGATGCTAGCTAAGTACAGTGATATACTATTAAAGAAGGCCACCAAACCTGAAGTGGCAAGTGACATGTCAGATGAAGATATTATAACAATATTCAAATATTTGACCGACAAAGATGCGTTCGAAACTCACTATAGAAGACTTTTCGCCAAGCGTTTAATTCATGGCACTTCAACATCAGCAGAAGACGAAGAAAATATTATTCAAAGGCTGCAAGCGGCAAATAGTATGGAATATACAGGCAAGATAACTAAAATGTTTCAAGATATTAGACTTTCCAAGATCTTGGAAGACGATTTTGCTGTCGCCCTGAAGAATGAACCAGATTACTCTAAAGCAAAATATCCAGATCTACAACCATTTGTATTGGCAGAAAATATGTGGCCATTTTCATACCAAGAAGTTGAATTTAAGCTACCCAAGGAATTGGTACCATCTCACGAAAAACTGAAGGAGTCATACAGCCAAAAGCATAATGGTAGAATATTGAAGTGGCTATGGCCATTATGTCGTGGCGAATTGAAGGCAGATATTGGGAAACCCGGCAGGATGCCGTTCAACTTTACGGTAACACTGTTTCAAATGGCAATTTTGCTATTATATAACGATGCTGATGTATTAACCTTAGAAAATATTCAAGAGGGCACGAGCTTAACCATTCAGCACATCGCAGCGGCAATGGTACCATTCATCAAATTCAAATTGATTCAACAGGTCCCACCAGGGCTAGATGCTCTCGTGAAACCTGAAACACAATTCAAGCTATCACGTCCTTATAAGGCGCTTAAGACCAATATTAATTTCGCTAGCGGAGTCAAAAACGACATTCTGCAATCGCTATCCGGTGGAGGCCACGATAATCACGGTAATAAGTTAGGAAACAAACGCTTGACGGAAGACGAAAGAATAGAAAAAGAATTGAATACAGAAAGGCAGATTTTCTTGGAAGCTTGTATTGTGAGAATAATGAAAGCGAAAAGAAATCTGCCACATACAACATTGGTCAACGAATGCATTGCGCAATCACACCAAAGGTTCAATGCAAAGGTTTCTATGGTCAAGAGAGCCATCGATAGCTTAATACAAAAGGGATACCTACAGAGGGGAGACGATGGTGAATCGTATGCTTACCTTGCTTAATCATCTTTGAAGGCTTGTGCTGATCGAACGAAGCAAATCCTACGAGTAAATACATAAGCGTATACATATATATATATATATATATGTGTGTGTGTGTGTAATTGTGTGTATTCAACTGAACTATGAAGAGTCTTTGACCTCTTGAGAATCTCATAGTATGAAGATATGGCACTTCTCTTTCCGTTGTAACATCCTTTACCGGGCGGCTTTTCGGCCTGCTTGAGAAGAGATCAGGCTGAAATGATGAGACTGACAACGAGGATCAGTCAGTGGCAGAGTTGAAATTCCGCTGGAAATCGTCACCAGCAGCTACCAGCTCCAAGAAATCCGCGTAGAAGTCACGTCGCGCGATGTGTGATAATGATGGAACAGCCAAAATTAGTCACTTTGCAAAGATGCCAAGCTGATCGTTCTCGTTGTGTGTGATTCTACGATATTGCGCATGAGTGGTGTTGAGCATGCGTTTGTTCGCATTTTCATGCAGTCTCTTATATACTAATATATATAAGCAGCAGATTTCAGGATTTATCTTTCTTCTTGTTGCGTTTAGGCCTTTATTTGCTACACATTTAAAAGTGCAACGACAACCCAAGTAATAGTATACTTTAACAAACCATGTCTGAAAATAACGAATTCCAGAGTGTCACCGAATCGACGACTGCTCCAACCACTAGTAACCCATATGGCCCAAATCCTGCGGATTATCTATCCAATGTTAAGAATTTCCAGTTGATTGATTCAACACTAAGAGAGGGTGAACAATTTGCCAACGCATTCTTCGATACTGAAAAAAAGATTGAAATTGCTAGAGCCTTGGATGATTTCGGTGTGGACTACATCGAGTTAACCTCTCCCGTAGCATCTGAACAATCAAGAAAGGACTGTGAAGCTATATGTAAACTAGGTTTAAAGGCCAAGATCCTTACACACATTCGTTGTCATATGGATGACGCCAAAGTCGCCGTAGAGACTGGTGTCGACGGTGTCGATGTCGTTATCGGCACCTCCAAATTTTTAAGACAATATTCCCACGGTAAGGATATGAACTACATCGCCAAGAGTGCTGTTGAAGTCATTGAATTTGTCAAATCCAAAGGTATTGAAATCAGATTTTCCTCTGAAGATTCCTTCAGAAGTGATCTCGTTGATCTTTTGAACATTTATAAAACCGTTGACAAGATCGGTGTAAATAGAGTCGGTATTGCCGACACAGTTGGATGTGCCAACCCAAGACAAGTATATGAACTGATCAGAACTTTGAAGAGTGTTGTTTCATGTGACATCGAATGCCATTTCCACAACGATACTGGTTGTGCCATTGCAAACGCCTACACTGCTTTGGAAGGTGGTGCCAGATTGATTGACGTCAGTGTACTGGGTATTGGTGAAAGAAACGGTATCACTCCTCTAGGTGGGCTCATGGCAAGAATGATTGTTGCCGCACCAGACTATGTCAAGTCCAAATACAAGTTGCACAAGATCAGAGACATTGAAAACCTGGTCGCTGATGCTGTGGAAGTTAACATTCCATTCAACAACCCTATCACCGGGTTCTGTGCATTCACACATAAAGCAGGTATCCATGCCAAGGCCATTTTGGCTAACCCATCTACCTACGAAATCTTGGACCCTCACGATTTCGGTATGAAGAGGTATATCCACTTCGCCAACAGACTAACTGGTTGGAATGCAATCAAATCAAGAGTCGACCAATTGAACTTGAATTTGACCGATGATCAAATCAAGGAAGTTACTGCTAAGATTAAGAAGCTGGGTGATGTCAGACCGCTAAATATTGATGATGTAGACTCCATTATCAAGGACTTCCATGCAGAATTGAGCACCCCACTTTTAAAACCAGTAAATAAGGGTACAGATGACGACAATATCGATATTTCCAATGGGCATGTTTCTAAAAAGGCAAAGGTCACCAAATAGTTTCATTATATATATAGTACACATATTTCAAACATACACATACTGGGCGTTATTAGGTGTTTAAGTACTGGCGATTACCGTAATAAAATTACTATTTACGTCAACTTTATTCAATAAGCTTTTTCTCCTACTCCGATGTTCAATTGAGGCGGTTGCATCTAGCTTGAAGACGGGGTACTTTAATCAATTAATTGAGATCAATGAATATTGACTCTGTGCGATTCCCCACGCTATTATACTCTCACGGAGTATTTCCGTTATGATAATGATCACTATATACGTCAAATGATCGGTTTCTATTTGCTAACTATTTCAAGTATCATTATCATCTTTTAGGGGGCGGCTGGGGAATTATTTATTATATTTAGTTCAGTCGTTCATAAGAAAATTGAGCTCTCCATTGTAGATATTAAGAAGCACTTTCACCCAGTCATCCAACCAAACACGCTATCAATATGTTAAACCGTTGCATTTCCCGTAATACCAGGCTGCCAGTAAACCTAAGAATTGCCTCTCGCTTTTATTCAGATGGTCCTCTCGGTGGCGCCGGACCTGGTAATCCTCAAGATATCTTTATCAAGAGAGAACGTGCCAAAGAGGATTATTATGCCAGACAACAAGAGAGGGAACAATTAGCACATGTGAAGGAACAACTAAAAGAACACAAGAAAAAATTAGAGAATTTAGAAAACAAAATTAATAACCTTTCAAAGTGATTGGTCATTGTTAAGGCTAAAGGTTCTGCAGACACATTTTGTACGTAGAAAGAAGCAATCATGCCAAATCAAAATTAGGAAATGAACATCAGTGGTATTTTATAGTACTTCTAAGCCTGCACATTATATATAGTATATACGTCACGAATACAGGAACACCGTCAGTTAGAGAAACGTCGCCTCAGTTTGCTCCTCAGATATTCCTTTAAACCCATACATATCTTACACAAAACATCCGTACATCAGAAGGATTATATGAAACGCAAACAAAAATAAAATCTTCATTTTTTCTGCGTGTCGCGCGAAGGAGAAATCTTAGAATTGAAACTTCCGGCTAACGGTTGCTAAAACTAGTTTCCAATGTAATACCAAATAAGCATTTGATGTTGAATCTGTAAGCCCCTTCGTCATATTTCAAGGTTACATTACGAATTGCAGTTTCAGTTAAACTTGGACTAACAAAGAAATCAAACAACTAAGAAGAAAATGTCTGACTCTATTATTTCCTTTGCTGCTTTCATCCTAGCTGATGCTGGTTTGGAAATCACCTCTGACAACTTATTGACTATCACCAAGGCCGCTGGTGCTAATGTCGACAACGTATGTACAAAAATGCAACCTAAAACGACTTTGTGTGACTACGAAGAGAAAGATTAGACAACAATCGTCCCGAGAAATGCGCAATTTTGAATAATGGGGGACAGAAAAATTCCATGTAACGTTTCCCTCTAACCTGATGAGATACTAGGGGGCAATACATGTAGAAATATTTCTCCATTAACGTATTTAACGGAAAGCACAAGTCAGGATCGAATTACTTCTTCAAGGATCTCATTTTACTAACAAACTCAACGAATAACGACTCTTCCTATGGAGCTTGTTATATGTATCATTGAATTAGGTCTGGGCTGATGTTTACGCTAAGGCTTTGGAAGGTAAGGACTTGAAGGAAATCCTATCTGGTTTCCATAACGCTGGCCCTGTTGCTGGTGCTGGTGCTGCTTCTGGCGCTGCCGCTGCTGGTGGTGACGCTGCTGCTGAAGAAGAAAAAGAAGAAGAAGCTGCTGAAGAATCTGACGACGACATGGGTTTCGGTTTATTCGACTAAACATACAAGGAAAGTCATTTTTTCTGCAACGTTTTTTACCCTTTATGTATATATATTTACATATAAAATAAACCTCTAATCAATCAGTATTAAAAAATCGGAAGTAATGTCCATACGAAAGGGCTACGAGAATTTAACCATCTCGTTCCTTGCTAGAAATGGCACTGCGGGATAGCCCCTGGTTGCGGGATATCAGACCTGTCGTCACCATAGCAACCAAAAATTACATAAACCCATGGTTGCTCGCCCTTTGATGGCGACGCCGACCGAAGCTTCTCCCGCGCACATTTTTAAAATTTTTACTCATCGGGAATGAAAGGTTCTTTGACACATGTAAAGCTCCCTAAGTTGGACATACGTCGGTTCTTACAGGCTTAGCAATACACCTATAAGGCACTAGAAACGTATAAAATTTGAGCACTTTAGTTTCTCATCCCTTTTGATACGAAACGCGGGCAAGGCTACGGCATACAGGAATTTAACATTTTGTTGGCTATGGAGCTAAGAAGTAGACGGAGCGCAGAGGCCTATCTTGTCACGCCTGAGGAACCTGCCAAGAATAAGAGTGAACGGAGCATAGAATCCAATGAGAGGGTCGGCACGAGGGAAGCAAAGAGCGAGAACACAAGTGTATTTAGTCCCGCTTACTCTGATACCGCTACTACAGATTCATCGAAGAAAGTTGATGACAATGAATACTACAATTTTACTAGTCACTTCATGCCATCTTTAAAAAACACCAGAGAACTAGAAAACACAATTCTCAATCTCATACAGAGGATAAAGGAGGGGGATGATGAAACGTTAGTTAGTGAGAAAGATCTCATATTAAGTGTGCTTAACAGGTCTTTAGCATCCACATCTCACTGGATGTTACAGGCCCAGCTATCGGAGTTAAGGGCCACCTCAGAGGGAAGGTATGCAGTTGAGACAAACTTGTTGAAAAAAGAGGTAGAATTTTTAAAAAACAAGACCCCAAAAACCAACGAAAGTGCAGGTTCCGCAGAGTTGAGACCACTTCTTGAACGACCTTCAAAGCGTAAACTGTCATTGCCAGGACTAGCGCAAAGACCATTATCCACTGGCGCTAGGCTAGAAGGGGGATATGGAGGTGTATCGCCGAACTCATGGAAAACCAAAGTTCCAAAACTTCCTCTTCCTGCTTCCCGGCCGTCTTTGAATCTTTCTCCCCAAAAAGTCCCAACGGGTACTGATAAAGTTGAGGAAGATACCAAAATTGACACATTGGAATTAGTAGAGAACAATAAACCGCATCCGAGGATGAGAAGAAGGAGTGACAATCCAGCAACAAACGAATATGTGAGAGTTTTTCATTTGGAGAAAAAAGAACCTAAATCACGAAAAAAATAGTATGCTAGAAAAAAATATTATTGAACGTCAATAATTTTTCTTTCTCATGGGACCAAACACGTCATTTATTCTCTAATAATATTCTATTCTCTTTATTTCTGGTTTACTCTTTTAAAATTCTCCAAAGAGAAATATCTCCTTCAATTCTTCAGTTACGAATTTATGTTTACTTTTAACCTCTATCATACACCTTTAATCTAATGCCTCCAACTGTCTGTAATTTTAGTGCAACTTAAAAGGGAAATTTTCCGAAAGTGTGAAAAAATTGGATTTTTTTTTCTTCTATTGAACTCAATGGAAGCTATCAGTTTGGAGAGGGACAATTATTTTCCTTCTTGTTTTTTTGTCAAGAGAACAATATTGTAGTATTTAAGTTCTAATTTAATGTTATATATACTTATCTAATAGTTTTTTTTTTTTCAATTAGATTGTTTTCCTTACGACGTTAATCCCTTGTCATCCTCACTTACGAACTTCGATGAATATGAGATACGTAATCGGGAATGTTTTGTAAACTAATTGACGTAGTTCCTTTTTCGTAAACTGGACTGGACGGCTTGATCAAAATTCCCGAAAAATAAAAATTTCCCTCACGAGAATATGGAAATTACTATCGCCCAGCATTATTTTATCTCCTCAGAGAGTAAAAGCAGTCCTAAATATATAGTTGACTTCGACGCATATCATTCATCGGCTGCTGATAGCAAATAAAACAACATAGATACAATGGATGCAACTACCCCACTATTAACTGTTGCGAACAGTCATCCCGCCCGCAATCCAAAGCACACTGCATGGAGAGCAGCTGTGTATGATTTACAGTATATTTTGAAAGCGTCACCCCTGAATTTTCTATTAGTATTTGTTCCTTTAGGTCTGATTTGGGGACACTTCCAACTATCTCACACACTGACATTTCTTTTTAATTTCTTGGCAATTATACCGTTGGCAGCTATCTTGGCTAATGCCACGGAAGAGTTGGCTGATAAGGCTGGTAACACCATTGGGGGGCTGCTAAATGCTACTTTTGGTAACGCTGTGGAACTAATTGTTTCTATCATTGCCCTGGAAAAAGGTCAAGTGAGAATTGTGCAGGCCTCGATGCTAGGTAGTCTTCTTTCTAATTTGCTGTTAGTGCTTGGATTCTGCTTCATATTCGGTGGATACAATAGAGTCCAACAGACATTCAACCAAACCGCCGCTCAAACGATGTCCTCATTACTTGCCATTGCGTGTGCATCCCTACTAATTCCCGCTGCCTTTAGAGCCACCTTACCTCATGGCAAGGAAGACCACTTCATCGATGGAAAAATATTGGAGTTATCCAGAGGCACCTCTATTGTTATTCTCATCGTTTACGTTTTGTTCTTATATTTCCAGCTAGGGAGCCATCACGCCTTGTTTGAGCAACAAGAAGAAGAGACCGATGAAGTTATGAGCACCATTTCCAGGAATCCACATCACTCTTTGAGTGTCAAGTCATCATTGGTGATACTTCTAGGTACAACTGTGATCATCTCTTTTTGTGCGGATTTTCTAGTCGGTACGATAGACAACGTTGTTGAATCTACCGGGCTATCTAAAACATTTATAGGTTTGATTGTCATTCCTATTGTGGGTAATGCAGCAGAGCATGTCACTTCAGTCTTGGTGGCCATGAAGGATAAGATGGATCTGGCGCTAGGTGTTGCCATCGGTTCCTCTTTACAAATTGCCTTATTTGTTACACCATTCATGGTTCTTGTGGGCTGGATGATCGATGTTCCAATGACGCTAAATTTCTCCACTTTTGAAACCGCTACTCTTTTTATTGCTGTTTTCTTATCCAATTACTTAATTCTCGATGGTGAGTCAAACTGGTTGGAGGGTGTCATGTCTCTAGCTATGTATATTTTGATTGCAATGGCATTTTTCTATTATCCAGACGAAAAAACCCTTGACTCTATTGGAAATAGTTTATGAGTAAGAACAGTAGCGCAGAAATTCACCCTTCTCTTTTTTTTTATATTTTATCTTCTTCGTAATTCTATCGATGGACCAATACAAAGATGATTATGACTAGCAAGTCATTATTATGATCGTTATATTATACATATTATGTTTACGCAACTAATTTTTATATCGAATTTTATCTGAAAAAAAGTTTTCAAAACCAACAAAAATTTTATGTACTCTCTTCGAAACTCAAATTCTGCACCATTTCCATTCTGATAAAAGGTTTAATATTTCGAAGCTTCTCAACTACAGCTCGTGTTCTTCTTGCAGCACATCAGCTGCTTTGCTGCACTGTTCAGGGTAACGTTATTAATTACAACGAGAATATTTAGGAATTTTGCTCAAATTCATGGAGCTTCCTACATCATTACACAACAGAATTTCGTTTTGTAGTATAGTTTATTAGAAACAAATGTGAATAGATCATGAGACGCGAAGCCCCATTTTAGCGGATTTTAGCCTTACATTTCTGAGTGAGAATGCCAGCTGAAACACATTCTTGTTACATCTGTCACGGCATTCCAGCTGTAAAAAACCAGCAGATATCGCATAAAAAAATGGCCAGCTATAGAATAAAATTAGCCCAGCTATATTTTTATAGCGTCTTTTGATGACGCGAAAAGTAGAGTTCGCGTAACACGAAAAATGCTGGTGCAGGTGGATTTTTTTGGCAGATACTACGGTCAATTCTCCGCTCGAAGATTTTTATAGGCCTGGCTAGTTACCTATTTAGTGCAAATTGGGAAGAGATCTATTGTTCCCGCAGACACGCTAAGTGGTAGCTGTAACTTCGGAGACGTGTGAGACCTTCCTCAAACATGTTACAGGTTTGATCGATTTACACATCTAATGCAAGTTTAAGTGCTTCTTAAGTGTTTTTTTCTTTAGTCTTATAAGTTCTCCTTTCTTTCACTTTATAATTCTCCTTTATAAAAGTAAGACCCGGTGCTAAACAACCTGATCCGACAAGAGCAATTTCAATACGGCAGCAACTTTTTACTACAAAAGATGTCAAACTACGAAGCCTTGCTGAAATTCAATAGGAAGGCCGTATCTAAGGAAATGGTGCAATATCTAGCATCGACCACAGCTTCCATTATCAAAATTAAGAAGACGAATAGTATGATAGATATTGCATTGCCAGCACCACCGTTGACTAAATTCATCAACAGACTGATCAAGCATTCTAACGTTCAAACTCCGACTCTGATGGCTACCTCTGTATATTTGGCCAAATTAAGATCAATAATACCGAGTAACGTTTATGGTATAGAGACCACCAGGCATAGAATATTCTTAGGTTGCCTAATATTAGCTGCAAAAACGTTAAATGATTCCTCCCCTCTTAACAAACACTGGGCCGAATATACGGACGGCCTTCTCATCCTAAGGGAGGTTAATACTATTGAAAGGGAACTATTAGAATATTTTGATTGGGACGTCACCATTTCCACAGATGATTTAATTACATGTCTCTCGCCATTCTTGAAGCCTATCAAAGAGGAGCAGTTGTACAAATCGCAAAGAGACTGTCGCACGTTGAAAAAATTTTCTGCTCAAGAAAAAGACATAGTAAACAAAACATCCATTTCCCATTCGCGCTCATCGTCCAATATGTCTATCCCATCTTTAGCTTCCACTTCGACCCTCTCCACGTTGGAATCTAGAAGATCGAATTTATCCAACTATAGTAACAGAATACGAACTTTGCCCGAACTACACGAATCCAATAACATTAGCGACAAGTTTTCTCCGCGGACATACAACATAGACTCCAAACACGATAACAAGGAAAATAGGCCAATACCGACAATTAAGCCTTTTAATTTTAGTAAAGCGCGCCCTGTGATCTTGAAAACTGGGTTAAACAAACAGATAATAAAAGAAGATACAAAAGTAAAGAAATCGAATTGGTCAAATTACTTCAAATCGTGATTTTAAATGTCGAAATTATGCCTGGCCTGCGTTTCTTCATGGCACTTTGGGAAAAGGCGGAAGAACACAGGTAAATGTTCTTACGACCGAGGTCCTACAGCCTCCCTTTTTTCTTATTTTACATATTAATATACATAAATATACCATAATGCATTCTTTTTCTAATGATTTAGCTCTCCTTTTTTTGAAAATTTGAAAATAAATATAAAAAGGGCCATAGAATATCGTGTTAAAATTGACGATTTTTTTTATAGAAATGACTTGAATTTACGATTTAAAATAAAAATATACCTGGCATATAACTAACTATACAAATCATCATCTTCCTCCGCATTAGAACCAAATGCAGCACCTGCTCCACTTGGAGCACTATTATTACTGTTAGCATTGTCCGTAGCCGTAGTACCTAATGGAGCGTCATTAAAGTTGAAATTGCTGAATTGACCTCTAGATGCTTTCATTTGCTGTGAGTATGCTTCATAACGACGCAATTCAGCATCTGAAACAGAACGTTTAGCGGTCTTCATAGCTTCTGCGAAATGCTCCTTTGTAATATATGGAACAGGATCTACTTCTGGTTCTTGTTCAGCCTTTGCTCCCTCATCTGTCATTTCCACGTCTTCACCTTCTACTTTCACTTCCTTTTCAGCTTCGTGTTGTCTGTGAGCTTCGATAGAATCCTTGATAGCGTATTTAGCAGCCCTCTGCACAATATAGAGTAAATCAGCACCAGAGAAACCTTGAGTGGCTTTGGCGATCGCAGTCAACTCTAACCCTGGTTCTAGTGGTGTTTTCCTTAATTGAGCATTTAGAATAGATAATCTAGCGTTTTCATCTGGCAATGGAACATAAATTAATTGATCCAATCTGCCAGGTCTTAAAATAGCAGGATCAATTTGATCTGGCCTATTGGTGGCACCAATCACGAACACATTTTTCTTAGCATTCATACCATCCATTTCTGTTAATAGTTGGTTGACGACTCTATCCGAAGCACCACCAGCATCACCCAAGGAACCACCTCTTGCCTTGGCAATGGAGTCTAATTCATCTAGAAAAACGACGGTTGGTGCGGCTGCTCTTGCCTTATCAAAAATATCACGGATGTTAGATTCCGATTCACCATACCACATACTCAATAATTCTGGACCTTTGACTGAGATAAAGTTGGCAGAAACCTCAGTAGCTACAGCTTTTGCTAACAAAGTTTTACCTGTACCTGGTGGACCGTAGAACAACACACCCTTTGATGGTGATAACCCAAACTTTGTGTATTGGTCTGGATGTAAGACTGGGTATTCTACAGTTTCCTTCAATTCCTCCTTGATTTCCTCTAGGCCACCAACGTCATCCCAAGTAACATTAACACTTTCAACAACGGTTTCACGCAATGCAGATGGGTTTGAATTGCCCAATGCGAATCTGAAGTTGTCCATGGTGACTCCTAAAGAATCGAGTACCTCTGCATCAATTTCATCTTCATCTAAATCTATCAAGTCCATTTTTTCACGGATCTGTTGCATGGCAGCTTCAGAACACAAAGAGGCAATATCAGCACCCACGTAACCGTGTGTTTCAGCAGCCAAGGCTTCCAAATCAACATCATCAGCCAACTTCATGTTCTTGGTGTGAATACGTAGAACTTCAAGTCTACCTGTAGCATCTGGAATACCAATGTCGACTTCACGATCGAATCTACCAAATCTTCTTAAAGCAGGATCAATCGAATTTGGCCTATTGGTAGCAGCAATGACAACAACATTAGATCTTGCCTTCATACCATCCATTAAAGTTAACAATTGAGAGACAACTCTTCTCTCAACTTCACCATTAGTCTTGTCTCTCTTTGGAGCTATAGAATCGATTTCATCGATAAAAATGATGGCTGGAGCGTTCTTTTCGGCTTCTTCAAAGGCCTTTCTTAAGTTAGACTCTGATTCACCAGCCATTTTTGACATGACTTCTGGACCATTAATTAAGAAAAAAAAGGCACCGGTCTCATTAGCAACAGCTCTTGCCATCAAGGTTTTACCAGTACCAGGAGGACCATACATCAAAACACCTCTTGGTGGCTTGATACCGATAGCCTTGAACAACTGAGGATGTCTCAATGGTAGTTCAACCATTTCCCTAATTTGAGCCATTTGCTTACGACAACCACCAATATCATCGTAACCCACCTCATTCATATTATTTTCTTCATCTTCCCTGTTGATTGGCTCACCTTCCCAGTGAATAATAGTATCCTGAGCAACGACGGCATATTCTTCAGGTTCGACATCCACAACCTTGAATTCGACTTGTCTCATACCGCCTCTGACAACAAAATGGTCGCCTTTCCTCACTGGTCTGTAGGCTTCCACAAAATAAGGCTTCAAAAAAACATCGAAAAGATTACCAGTTATACCTTCGATCGTATCAGCAATTGGTAACACAGAAATTCTAGTAGCGTATTTGATATCGGGGCAAGGATGAATTGTAACTAAATCACCCAGCCTAATACGTAAATTGTTACGAACTACACGGTTTATCCTGCATGCTCCGTCTTCTAATTCGTCATCGATCAACACAATTAAGACAGTATCTTTTCTCTTCTTGCCCTTAACGAGAACGGTGTCACCACGGAACAATTCCAATTTGTCCATGGTGTTAGAATTAATAGCAATGACAGAATTGTCATCATTGATAGCATCGTCCACCAAAAGCATGTTGTCCTTCTTCTTTCTTCTTAAAATGGCGGTGGCGGTTTTATCCTCCTCACGAGGGTCGACACCCGAGGCGTCCAAAAGTGGTTTATGTTCTTCACCCATGATTTGTATATCTGTCTTGTAGTTGAGCCAGTTATCGAGTCAATGGCGTTGAGTCAAATCTTAATAGAACTAGATTAATTGACTACATCAACTGCGGATCTCTTAAATACACGGCCCTGATATATGTCCTTTTTTGCCACCGAATTCACATTCGAGGGGTTTCCGGGTAGTGCGCAAAAGGCGGTAGGTTAAAAAGGAAGGAGTTAGAGCTGTTCATAAGGTATCGATAGCAACGATGGCTAGTAACATGATTGTTAGCATTATAGAGTGGATATGAATGGAAGCAAACACACCCATATGTATAAACTTAAATATGAAAAGAAAACGCTAAAAGAAATCATAGCATGCATTACTCTAATCGGAGCCTTCTAGTTTGGCAAGCAATTCCTTGTGTAGCTTGCCCAACTTATCGAAGTCCGTTTCTTGGGCTGGCCACCCTACAATCAAACCACTTTTCTCATCTCTCTTAGGAATCAAATGGAAGTGGACGTGGTCGACTTCTTGATGCGCAATTTTACCATTATTCTGCAACACATTATAAGTGTCCAACTTCATTGCCTTGGCCAGTCTCTTGGCAATCGGCATAGCATCGGTAAGGAATTCGTCCGGGATGTCATGCAACTTCGCACCATGGTACTTAGGAATGATTAAAGCATGACCTTCAGCAGTAGGTTGGATGTCCAAGAAAGCATACGAGTACTTTGTTTCAATCAATTTGAAGGATGGAATTTCGCCTGTTGCATAGCGGATCGATTGTTAGTATTCTGCTTTATGTATATGTACTACATAGAGACTATCGCCATCATTGGTGTGAGTGTAAGCTCTTTATTAGTAATGTGACATACTTTTAATAATCTTGCAAAAAATACAGGCAGCATCAAGCGTAGCAGGAGCAGACATTTTTGTTGCTGTTAGGTACGGTGCCGATATCAATGGCTCCATCAATGTTTCTTAAAAGTCTGGAAGGCGTGCTGATTGCCCTTTTACTTCATAATGTTCTCCGCTTTCCAGTCGAACACACATCACATTACACGATCGTACAGCAATGCTTCAGTAGGGCGGTAACTTCTTCAGAAGAGAACGGACCCGCCATTATTTCTGCAAGGAATATTCTGTAACGATTCGCACCATATCTTAAAGCTTCTCAAGCTTACTGTTTTATGTGACCTCCTTTTGTACTTTTCAAGTTCTGTAGACAAGTGTCAATTCAACTTTTGAGGCTACGTGGCCAACAGGGTCTTGTGCGATTTACCGGTGTTTCCTTTGCGCCCCCTGCTCATGCCATCAAAACGGCACGCTGTTTTGTAGAAGCCTCCATGTGTCTCCTATTTGGGTCCTTGCAATAGTCTAACGAAAGCGCGGAGAATTAACCGGAAAAAGGAAGTTGCCACACTCCCCTTACTAATCCACACCTAGGATCTCCCTTACTCGTATTTTGAATATCTACGAAAACACTCACATACGCTCATCCCATATATATATATATATATATATATATATATATACATATATATTGATAGTCGGATACTACGTGGATATGGATACACATGTAAACGGTTGTGTTACCCTAAAGAAACAGAGGTCAGTTAAAAACACTTTTACAAATGTCATTTCACCAACAGTTCTTTACCTTGAATAATGGAAATAAAATCCCCGCAATCGCCATCATTGGGACAGGTACTAGATGGTATAAAAACGAAGAAACGGATGCTACCTTTTCCAACAGTTTGGTCGAACAGATTGTTTATGCTCTGAAGTTACCTGGCATTATTCACATTGATGCTGCTGAGATCTACAGAACATATCCAGAAGTTGGGAAGGCACTCAGCCTCACCGAAAAACCAAGAAATGCAATATTCTTGACAGACAAGTACTCAACTCAAATCAAGGTGTCAGATTCCCCAGCGGAGGGACTAGATTTAGCTTTGAAGAAGATGGGCACTGACTATGTCGATCTATACCTTTTGCATAGCCCATTTGTTTCCAAAGAGGCCAACGGGTTCAGTTTGGAGGAAGCCTGGAAGGACATGGAGCAATTGTACAAATCAGGTAAAGCTAAAAATATCGGTGTTTCCAACTTTGCTGTGGAAGACTTGCAAAGAATTCTGAAAGTTGCGGAAGTCAAGCCCCAAGTTAATCAAATTGAGTTCAGTCCCTTCTTGCAGAATCAAACACCAGGGATCTACAAATTTTGCCAAGAACATGATATATTGCTAGAAGCATACTCGCCACTAGGTCCCTTACAAAAGAAAACAGCACAAGATGACTCTCAACCGTTTTTCGAATACGTGAAAGAGTTATCCGAGAAATATATCAAATCTGAAGCCCAAATTATCCTACGTTGGGTGACCAAACGTGGCGTGTTGCCTGTAACCACCTCTTCCAAACCTCAAAGAATTTCTGACGCGCAAAATTTATTCTCTTTCGACTTGACGGCTGAGGAAGTCGATAAGATAACGGAGTTGGGCTTGGAACATGAACCGCTAAGATTGTATTGGAATAAATTGTACGATAAATACAACTACGCTGCTCAAAAAGTATAAATACCGGACAATTTATGTACGAGTCATATTTGTTTTGTATAACTTTATTAATCGACTTTTTTTGTCAGGTTTATCACCCCGTTACCCATCCCGCCACTTTTCAGCATCGAGGAAGAAAAAAGGGCTGTACATTATATAAAAGGCCATCAAAAAATACCGGAAGAGGGCATCTCCCCAATAAAGGTGCCACACTGAGCAGAGACAGATAGGGACGCGCATCATGTGTTGCTACTGTGTTTGTTGTACCGTTTCTGACTTTATACTGTATATTGTTGCGTTTTTTTTCCCCCCAGCTGCAGTCCTTCTTCGATCTGGGCCTTGTTCATCTGATTTCCTCCTGAATGTATTGCTAACGCTACTGGGATTTTTGCCCGGTATGTTACACGCATTCTACTACATCACAATTACAAGTCCTTTAAGGAACGCTGAATACGTCTATTATTACCAGCAAGGCTGGGTGGATAGCGAAAGAAACGTTCCTTCGAATCGTCCTCAAAACTCGCAGACCCCCCAAAACCGCCCACAACAAGGAAGCTCCGCTAGAAACGTATACCCGAGCGTTGAAACTCCTCTGTTACAAGGCGCAGCTCCCCATGACAACAAACAGTCTCTGGTTGAGTCTCCTCCTCCTTATGTGCCATGATGAAGCTACAGCAAGGAAAATGAAAATTCCAGCAAGCAAGCAAGCGAAGACCGTTCTTCTCTTTCCTATGATCTTCCTTAGCAAAGAGGTTTGCCAGTCAAAGTAAAAGAGCTGCCATTAAGAAATGTATTTCATTTTGACAGCTTCTTCGATCAATACCCCCAGCTCCCTCGAGCCTATAACTATTTTGCGGATCTGTAAGCCGTAATGTTTTTCCCATAAACGTCACTGAATGTCCATATATCATACTACCAGTAAGCGCCTGTTGGAAACCTTCCTACCTTCATACGTGTATTCTGCTATATCCCTTCTTTTCCTCTTTACGTACAGAATGACATCTATGTAGGCAAGTTTCTTTTTCCATCATTGGAAAACGAAAATACATTTTTCACTAGCACCACAAAATTTTCAAGATGGCCAGGCTAGTTAAATCTATTATACAATAATTATTGGTTATATATTTAAAAAACAGAAACATTTTTTGCTTTAAAAGCACGCCATAGTATTGCTTTTAATATTGTGATCTGCGTCCTTTTTTTTCTCAGGAAAAAAAAATTTTATACACATTCAAAGAATAGAAGCGATTGTCAAAATTCGCTTCTCCTTTCTTTTCCATTATAACGTCTGATCATTTTACGTCTTCAGTGCCCTCCCTTGTTCGAAACTAGATACTTTCGAACACTTCTCCCCTTTTAATCTACAAAATTTTGTATGGATTTGTTTATTGAAAGCAAGATAAACAGTTTATTACAATTTTTATTTGGTTCCCGACAGGATTTTTTGAGAAATTTTAAAACTTGGAGTAACAACAATAACAATCTATCGATTTATTTATTAATTTTTGGCATAGTAGTATTTTTTTATAAAAAACCAGACCATCTAAACTACATTGTTGAGAGCGTTAGTGAAATGACAACAAACTTCAGAAATAATAATAGCCTTAGCCGTTGGTTGCCCAGAAGTAAGTTTACCCACTTAGACGAAGAGATCTTGAAAAGAGGTGGTTTCATTGCTGGTTTAGTTAATGATGGTAACACTTGTTTTATGAACTCTGTTTTGCAATCATTGGCATCATCCAGAGAATTAATGGAGTTCTTGGACAATAATGTCATAAGGACCTATGAGGAGATAGAACAAAATGAACACAATGAAGAAGAAAACGGGCAAGAATCTGCTCAAGATGAAGCCACTCATAAGAAAAACACTCGTAAGGGTGGCAAAGTTTATGGTAAGCATAAGAAGAAATTGAATAGGAAGTCAAGTTCGAAAGAAGACGAAGAAAAGAGCCAGGAGCCAGATATCACTTTCAGTGTCGCCTTAAGGGATCTACTTTCTGCCTTAAATGCGAAGTATTATCGGGATAAACCCTATTTCAAAACCAATAGTTTATTGAAAGCAATGTCCAAATCTCCAAGAAAAAATATTCTTCTTGGCTACGACCAAGAGGACGCGCAAGAATTCTTCCAGAACATACTAGCCGAGTTGGAAAGTAACGTTAAATCATTGAATACTGAAAAACTAGATACCACTCCAGTTGCGAAATCAGAATTACCCGATGATGCTTTAGTAGGTCAACTTAACCTTGGTGAAGTTGGCACTGTTTACATTCCAACTGAACAGATTGATCCTAACTCTATACTACATGACAAGTCCATTCAAAATTTCACACCTTTCAAACTAATGACTCCTTTAGATGGTATCACGGCAGAAAGAATTGGTTGTTTACAGTGTGGTGAGAACGGTGGCATAAGATATTCCGTATTTTCGGGATTAAGCTTAAATTTACCGAACGAGAATATTGGTTCCACTTTAAAATTATCTCAGTTATTAAGCGACTGGAGTAAACCTGAAATCATCGAAGGCGTAGAATGTAACCGTTGTGCCCTCACAGCAGCGCACTCTCATTTATTTGGTCAGTTGAAAGAATTTGAAAAAAAACCTGAGGGTTCGATCCCAGAAAAGTTAATTAACGCTGTAAAAGATAGGGTCCATCAAATCGAAGAAGTTCTTGCCAAACCAGTTATTGACGATGAAGATTATAAGAAGTTGCATACAGCAAATATGGTACGTAAATGCTCTAAATCTAAGCAGATTTTAATATCAAGACCTCCACCATTATTATCCATTCATATCAACAGATCCGTATTTGATCCAAGAACGTACATGATTAGAAAAAATAACTCGAAAGTATTGTTTAAGTCAAGGTTGAATCTTGCCCCATGGTGTTGTGATATTAATGAAATCAATTTGGATGCTCGTTTGCCAATGTCAAAAAAGGAAAAAGCTGCGCAACAAGAGTCAAGTGAAGATGAAAACATTGGCGGTGAATACTATACGAAATTACATGAACGCTTCGAGCAGGAATTTGAAGACAGCGAGGAAGAAAAAGAATACGATGACGCAGAGGGGAACTATGCGTCTCATTACAATCATACCAACGATATCAGTAACTATGATCCCCTAAACGGTGAAGTCGATGGCGTGACATCCGATGATGAAGATGAGTACATTGAAGAAACCGATGCTTTAGGGAATACAATCAAAAAAAGGATCATAGAACATTCTGATGTTGAAAACGAGAATGTAAAAGATAATGAAGAACTGCAAGAAATCGACAATGTGAGCCTTGACGAACCAAAGATCAATGTTGAAGATCAACTAGAAACATCATCTGATGAGGAAGATGTTATACCAGCTCCACCTATCAATTATGCTAGGTCATTTTCCACAGTTCCAGCCACTCCATTGACATATTCATTGCGCTCTGTCATTGTTCACTACGGTACCCATAATTATGGTCATTACATTGCATTTAGAAAATACAGGGGTTGTTGGTGGAGAATATCTGATGAGACTGTGTACGTTGTGGACGAAGCTGAAGTCCTTTCAACACCCGGTGTATTTATGTTATTTTACGAATATGACTTTGATGAAGAAACTGGGAAGATGAAGGATGATTTGGAAGCTATTCAGAGTAATAATGAAGAAGATGATGAAAAAGAGCAGGAGCAAAAAGGAGTCCAGGAGCCAAAGGAAAGCCAAGAGCAAGGAGAAGGTGAAGAGCAAGAGGAAGGTCAAGAGCAGATGAAGTTCGAGAGAACAGAAGACCATAGAGATATTTCTGGTAAAGATGTAAACTAAGTTATAAATACGATATCCGTAATTGTGTAAATAACAATAACTATAATTAAATTGAATAATTAAAAGTCTACGTTATTCGTTAAATCAATTGTTTAGCTAGTTACGAATGTCTAAAGTTTTTGTAGGACAATTGCAAAAATCACTTCCATTATTATACAAATCCTTCGTAAGCTTCATTTTTCTTACCATTGTACTTCTTCAACTTTTTCTCTTCTTCTCTCCGTTCATCTAGTTCATCTTCGTTAATTAGGTCATCAATATCGAAATCGAAATCATTTGGATCTTTGTTGTACTGTCCAATTACACGTCTTTTAAGGCCTGTCTTTGAGTCTATTTCAAATTTTCTGGAAGCGGAAGAGGCACTTGCACTGTCATGGCCAAGGCTTTCCTCCGTGTCCTTCAGATCAAACTTTAATACATTGGTATGATCAAGTTTTTTTTTCAAATATTCCCTCTTACCAAGCTTACCAGTCGCTGACTGTGCTGTTGCAGACGATTTCGGTTTTGTTAGTTTGAATGTACCGATGCCAGAAAACAATGGCAACAATGCAATGAAAGCAATCACAATAATGAGAAGTAAAAAATAACCGTATAGATTCATGCTCCGGACTTATTGACTTAGGCACCGAGAACTTTAAGGGAATTCGTCCTTTTCTTTTACTAAACGTAGATCATGGGTGCTTGATTTAGAGATACAACTCATCGCACTTGACAAATTTCAAAAAACCGTATTCAGTGATCATATTTGAAAAGTCACGTTTCTTACAATGTCCACATAGCCCTATAGGATATGAGGGATTAGTAACCGTAAATGATCTCTTTGAATCGCATTTTTAATTGAAAGCAACCTCGCTTGAAGACACTTACAAATCGTTACGTACTACTGAATACCAGAAAGATAGTATTTCAAAAAAAACTAAGCGAGAAGATAGAGTGTAGCAATGATTAAGCGGTCTCTCGCAAGTTTAGTTCGAGTCAGCTCTGTAATGGGCAGAAGATATATGATAGCAGCGGCAGGAGGAGAACGTGCCAGATTTTGTCCAGCTGTAACAAATAAAAAGAATCATACTGTAAATACTTTTCAGAAGAGATTTGTAGAATCCTCGACAGATGGTCAAGTTGTGCCTCAAGAAGTGTTAAACTTACCGCTTGAAAAATACCATGAAGAGGCAGATGACTACCTAGACCATTTACTAGATAGCTTAGAAGAACTGAGTGAGGCTCATCCGGATTGTATACCTGATGTAGAGCTAAGCCATGGCGTAATGACATTGGAAATTCCAGCTTTTGGAACGTATGTAATAAACAAACAGCCTCCAAATAAGCAAATTTGGTTGGCATCACCATTGTCCGGGCCTAACAGATTTGACCTTCTCAATGGGGAGTGGGTTTCGTTAAGAAATGGCACAAAGCTAACAGATATACTTACTGAAGAAGTTGAGAAGGCCATTTCTAAAAGCCAATAACTGCACTTATCCATCGACTCTCTTATATTTATTTAAACACTTGTAACGCATCCAATCTATTTCATAGTTAGAGTCTCTCTTCCTTGTTATTGATATGATTTTTCTTTTGTACCGTGTGTGTATGTATGTATGTATGAACGTACTACTAAGCTTCAACGTCACTCTATAAAGAAACTAAAAAGACACGTATTTATACCTTTTTTGAAGAATGCGAGATTGCAATGAAATATGTGTCTATTTTTTACATGAATCTTTTGACCAACTCCTCATATATACCCCACGCAATACCTGCACTCAAGGCCTTTCTTGCCAGCCTCATGCTTAACCCGCTAAATAACTTCAGCACATTTTCATTTTTAACTATAGATGTAAATGTATTGAAGGAGTTGGTAAATTTTGATGGTTCCAATTGCATTCTCGTTTTTATGGTGTCGAACGGTGCCGTTACTGTGGTGGCTAAACTGGCGGATAGTACGGCGCTTGTTGTATTTACTGTTGTAGAGGTATAAGTAGTAAATCCTCCCTCAGGATTGTAATGTATAAACCTAGAAGGTAATACCATGGGCAGTAATTGTTTCGATTTTTCATATAGCAGCACATACAAACCTGCATAGGGAGCGTCTCTTAAACAAGTAGCTCCAAACCCTCTGAAAAATCCAAAAAGTCCTTCCTTAGTATATATATGGGTAATTGCCTCCTTTAAACTGGAGTAATTGTACAGAGTAGACTCATAACGGACTTTAATGACGGTGATAGGCATGGTTATATAACCTACCAAACCTCTTGCAAATGCACCTGTTAGTAAATTTTCATACATCGTTAATCGTGGTAAGCTACTGCTCTTGTTATATACAATGTTTGAATCGTTTGTTAATGAAGGCACAGCATTCCTCCTCTTTGCCAAAGATGAGCGCATAAGGTTCAAACATGATAAATATAAGGCGCTGCCTATTGATGTTCGTAATGCTGAAGGTAATGTACCTCTCCATAGCTGTAGAGGGCTGTCTATCTCTTTCAAATTTTTCCATAATGTAGCTTTCTTGTCTTGCTGGATTCTCGTCTTCAAAAGGTCTAAAGGTTGCAACGCAACAGCAGATGTTAGCCCACCGAAAAAGCCCCCGATCAAATGCGATGAATTTCTTGGCTTAGTTGCTTGCTCAGTCATGTATGCTGCTTCACAAATTGTGTACCTTCTAGTTGTTCCCGCTGTGCTATTTGCTTTTCTTTTGGTATAAGCTTATCCTTTTACTTCAATCACCCCCTCGTGAGAATTTAATGTGGAAGCAATATACTACTACACCGTTGACTTGGAGATTTTCAAGCTCAATTTTGCGTTCACTCAAATCTAAGTCATTTGAAACAAACACAACTTCTAAATATAGCAAGAGAAATAGGTCAATAACGCAGACACATATTTAACATTTAAGATACTGATAGATATTCAAAAGGAAACAGTCACCACAAGCGTTGGAGATTCAGCAAAACCCAAAAAGCAAGAAATTACAAAATCATTGTCTCGCTGATGAAACACCATCCTTTAGTGTTTGTATCCATTCAGCGTACCCTCTTGTTCTTGAGACTGGTGAATTTCGTAACTAGTTGAATATTGCAGGGTTTTCTTTTTCTAAATATGTATTAATAGTGGTGCCTGTCAGGGCGCGATAGAAGTGAAAAATTCTCGAATGGCTGGTTTGGTGGCCATTGAGCTGATCTGAAAAGGATGGTGAGATCAAGCTTGATATCTTGCATGCTTGGACCAACTATTTAAAATAAGTATTGAAAAAGGAGAATTTAGTTTCATTTACTCTCTACAATTGGATATTATACAGTTAAAACAAGAGAAAAGGCCAAAATTAACGGGACTCTGTTTGCATAACATATCTATAATATCAGTTTGATCTACTGCTGTTAAACTAATTTTTCTTTCTTCTGATTTCACTTCGTCCTTAATATTTTAACACATTAACTGTTTGCTATAAGCATACATTGCTTTTACCACTTTTTTTAATAATATCTTTTTATCCGTATTAATTACCGCATATAATTTTAGTTCGAAACATTAAAGCTCAGTCCCGAAGTTATAATTATAACATTTAATTCCTGAATTTACCGTATTACATTTAAATTTGCATAATGGCCACTAACTTAACATGTTTGAAGCCACCATTTAAGGTGAAGGCCAGGTATGGTTGGTCGGGCCAAACTAAAGGCGACTTAGGCTTTCTGGAGGGAGATATTATGGAAGTCACAAGGATTGCCGGTTCTTGGTTCTACGGCAAGTTATTGAGAAACAAAAAATGTTCTGGGTATTTTCCTCATAACTTCGTCATACTATTAGAGGAGAGATTAAATTCGAGCACTGAAAATGGTAGGCAACCTTCAAAAATAGTAGAAAGTTTTGAAAAATCAAATAAAGTTGTTATTCCACCAGTACCATCAAGGTATTCTGACAAGAGGCCAAGGCCTAAAAAGAAGCTATCTTCATCAATGCCCAATTCACCCAAGAAGCCGGTAGATTCTTTGACAAAGGCTAGAAAGGCAAAATCAAAAGAAATGGTAAATGAAAAAAATATCTATAATACCCAATCCTCTCGACATCATAATAACTCAGCTCCAAATTTACCTTTGGCTAGCCATAGTAAGCCTCAAGTACGAAATTTCGAGGAGTCCATGAACAATCCGTTACCACCTCTACCGCCACTACCAGATTTGGACAATATGAGAAAGACAGATAAAAGGGCACCAAAGAAATCATATTCTGCAAACGATTTACATATGGCACGTTCTTCAAGAGAATATAACTATTACAAAGACAATCAGAAATTCTATGATGGGTTTATCCCAGAAAAGAGATATTCTTTAGAAGAGGACTCTATTTCATCAGGCCTGTTTTCAAACTCTCAGTACTTAAATGATTCTGCTTGTAGTAGTGAGAACAGTTTTGCCTTAATGAGTGATTTTAGTGCCACGAGCGCGGGAAGTTTTGCCAGACATAAATATGCACAATCGTTTTCCGATTCATTGCAAAGATCACAGAATGCAAATGGCTGCTCTACAAAGGTAAATGATTCACAGGAGTTTGGTGATTCCAATACTAGTTCGAGAAATGGAAAAATGGGTGATATCCTTAGAAAAATAATTATTCCAAAGAGGAATACAAATATTTACTCCAGTTCAGTGTCCTCACCAAAGTCACCAAAAGCATATCCTAAACTACCAGATATTCAGAATCTAAACTTGTCTGCAACACCTGATGAAGCTCGCGATTGGATTGCGGTAAAATGTCACTTGAACAGAGCAAGGACTCTTACCAAATATGACAAACATCCGAGGTATATGAGAGCTCTCGAAGAAAATCGCGACTTGATCTTACATCCTCAAGATTCGATTTATAACGGGCTAAATACCAATGAAGTCAAAGGTAATACAAAGCCCGGTTTGGTCGATGTGGAACTGGCCGAATTAAACATAGAATACATTGATAAGATGACTTGGAAACGGTGTATTAGAGACGGAACTATGACATTAGACAGTTGGGCTCAAACAACTTTTTCAGCAAGATACTCAACTGTTCTGGAAAAGTTAAGAGGCATATACATTTTTTGCACAGAGATGTTTGCTCTGACTGATGATAATGGAACGTCAGATTTTTCTGCGGAACCCCAAAATTTAGAGAAAATACTATACAGAAAGCATTGTACGCCATATGAATTGACATGGCTTTTCAAGAAATTAGCAAACTCATTGGGAATCACTTGTGAAATTGTTATAGGTTTCCTGAAAACACCGAGTGCTATAAATTGGGAGTTTAAGTATAACCACTGCTGGTTGAGAATACTGGTTAACAAAGAATGGAGATTTATTGACGTTATTTTAGGAAATGTAACCAACCCAATTCATGAATTTGTAAATAACAGAAAGATCAAGAAAGCAGAAAATAGCTACTTTTTGATGGCACCATTAGAAATGATATACACACATATACCACCTAGAGAATTTGAGCAGCATATTGTTCCTAGTATCGATCAATTATCTGCATTGTATCTGCCATTAGTTTTTCCATCTTTTTTCAAAAATGAGTTAAAGTTATACAAATTTAGCACTGCACTATCATTTTTGGAAGATTCTGAGATCTACGAATGCTCCTTAGAAATTCCCAATGACGTTGAAGTCTTTGCATCCGTGGTTATTCCAACGGATAATGAAGAAGCTTCATCTGCGTACAGGAATATGGAACTCGCACTGACCCAAATCAAAAAGCAGAAAGCCGAGTCTGGTAGAAGAATTGCTCTAATCAAGGCAGTCCTACCACCCAATGTGAACAAAGGTTCACTGTACATACATTCAGGTGTAAGAGGTACGCAAACGAGTATTGCCAATATCCATCCACTGTCCATGATGGTCCCATTAACACATAAGGGAAGTAACATGAAATACGAATTTGTGATCAAGATACCCTCAGAAAGCATTCAGAAGATTGAGCTATACATTGTCGAGCCACAGAGTAGATATCTATTTGTTGGTAATGAGTACTCATTCGAAGTTATTCAAAGTCCCTCCGATGGTATTATATACAGCAGTGATGAAGGGCCGAACCAAAATAGGAAACAACCAATGGCAATAAAATCACCCTCGGGAAGAGTTCATGAACTAGTCAAGAGCGATCCTCACTTTCCTTATGGTACCTGGAAAGGAAGCATTAAAATCAAAGAGCCCGGCGTCTGGAGCGCTTTAGTGATCGCTGACTCTGGTATTGGGTGGTCCGTTTTTGCTGAATGGTTGTGCGTATAAACGTTTTTCACAAATTTTTTACAGCGCTATAATCTGTATCATTCAACATACATTCTACTCAGGAAGGTGAATTTCATAACTCATATATGGCTATATAGTACTTATTATTTAATGATTTATCCATTGCATTCATAAAAGCTATGCTGGTCCAACTTTTCGTATTTAGTGATGTTTTCGGTGAAGAAAATATGAAAAATTAGACCAAATGCTCAAATACATACGACATTTGAATTGTTTAGGCAAGTCCGAAAACGAGGTATATCAGCTAATTCAACCTGAAAACCAATTGAGTGTTACTTCGAAGTAAAATACATAGCCATTTCAAATGGAATTATCCCCTACTTATCAAACAGAACGCTTCACAAAGTTCTCAGACACTTTAAAGGAATACAAAATTGAACAAAATAATGAGCAAAACCCCATTGACCCGTTCAACATCATAAGAGAGTTTCGCTCAGCCGCGGGGCAGCTTGCGTTAGATTTGGCTAATTCTGGAGATGAAAGTAACGTCATATCTTCTAAGGATTGGGAACTGGAAGCTAGATTTTGGCATTTAGTAGAACTGTTACTGGTTTTCAGGAACGCTGATCTTGATCTAGATGAAATGGAACTTCATCCTTATAACTCGAGGGGTTTATTTGAAAAGAAATTAATGCAAGACAACAAACAACTTTATCAAATATGGATAGTGATGGTTTGGCTCAAAGAAAATACATATGTGATGGAAAGACCCAAAAATGTACCAACTTCAAAATGGTTAAATAGTATTACTTCTGGAGGATTGAAAAGCTGTGACTTGGATTTTCCTTTACGAGAAAACACCAATGTCCTCGATGTTAAAGATAAAGAAGAAGATCATATTTTCTTCAAATACATTTACGAACTAATTTTGGCCGGTGCGATTGATGAAGCATTAGAAGAAGCTAAACTTTCCGACAATATTTCAATTTGTATGATCCTGAGTGGGATACAAGAGTACTTAAACCCTGTTATTGATACGCAAATTGCAAACGAATTCAATACCCAGCAAGGTATCAAGAAGCACTCTTTGTGGAGAAGAACAGTTTACAGTCTTTCGCAGCAGGCCGGTTTGGACCCTTATGAAAGGGCGATATACAGCTATTTGAGTGGCGCTGTTCCCAACCAAGAAGTTCTGCAATATTCGGATTGGGAGTCTGATCTGCACATACACTTAAATCAAATTTTACAAACTGAAATTGAAAATTATCTTTTGGAAAACAATCAAGTAGGTACTGATGAACTGATTTTACCATTACCTTCACACGCGCTAACTGTACAAGAGGTGCTTAATAGAGTGGCTTCAAGGCATCCCTCAGAAAGTGAACATCCAATCAGAGTTTTAATGGCATCTGTCATACTAGATTCTTTGCCATCAGTTATTCATTCATCCGTGGAAATGTTGCTTGATGTCGTCAAGGGAACCGAAGCTAGTAACGATATTATAGATAAGCCTTATCTTCTGAGGATAGTTACACATTTAGCCATTTTCCTTGATATAATTAATCCAGGTTCTGTTGAAGAGGTTGATAAGTCCAAGCTCATTACTACGTATATCAGTCTTCTGAAATTGCAAGGCCTTTATGAAAATATTCCAATATATGCTACTTTCCTGAATGAGTCAGACTGCTTAGAGGCATGCTCTTTCATATTGTCTTCTTTAGAGAACCCCCAAGTAAGGAAAAAGCAAATTGAGACAATAAACTTTCTAAGATTACCTGCCTCAAATATTTTGAGAAGAACCACACAGCGTGTTTTCGATGAAACCGAACAAGAATATTCACCATCTAACGAAATTTCCATATCTTTCGATGTAAACAACATTGATATGCACTTAATATATGGCGTGGAATGGCTTATTGAAGGGAAGCTTTATGTGGACGCTGTCCACTCTATCATTGCCTTATCGAGGAGATTTTTGTTAAATGGCCGCGTAAAGGCTCTCGAACAATTTATGGAGAGAAATAATATTGGAGAAATATGCAAGAATTATGAATTAGAGAAAATAGCCGATAACATATCAAAGGATGAAAATGAAGATCAGTTTTTGGAAGAAATAACTCAATATGAGCATTTGATAAAGGGCATAAGAGAATATGAAGAATGGCAAAAATCCGTTAGCTTGTTAAACCCTGAATCGAACATTCCTACTTTAATAGAGAAATTGCAAGGTTTTTCAAAGGATACATTTGAATTGATCAAGACATTTTTAGTAGATTTAACTTCCTCTAATTTCGCGGATTCGGCAGATTATGAAATCCTGTATGAGATTAGAGCCCTATATACTCCATTTCTACTGATGGAATTGCATAAAAAGTTAGTGGAAGCCGCAAAGTTGTTAAAAATCCCAAAATTTATTTCGGAAGCCCTGGCATTTACCTCATTGGTCGCTAATGAGAACGACAAGATTTATTTATTATTCCAATCTAGTGGAAAGTTAAAAGAGTATCTGGATCTCGTTGCTCGCACAGCAACCCTTTCGAACTGATCAATTAATGTATTGCAGAATAAGTTTATATTTTAAGTAAACAGCAATAATTTTATGCATTTCTTCTATCTATTTCAGAAGTAGTAGACGTGATTTTTTATAGTTTTGCTTTAAATCTTTGTGTTTCCACACCGGAGAAAAAAAAGTTCATGAAGTGAAAAAGCGGTTAAACATGAATTTTCTACTATCTAAAGATAAAATTACAGATGCAGTTACTTACATACATTGAACAGTTTCTGACGGCAAATTTAGCTTCTATTAATTTTTTTCTGTAGCTGATGAAAAATTCTGTCCCTATGATGCGCCAATGGGTCATCAACATCCGTCGGAAAAAATTCATTTCTAGGGTATTCAATATCATCTCCTTCATCAGAATCATCTTCATTATCACTTATCTCTATTTCACCTTCTTGGCCATCCAAGTCAATGAAATTCGAGGAATTTATGGATTTCAAGACATCACTTTTTCCTCCAAGCCTGTTAAAAAGATCCCCGTACTCTTCCTCCACATCGTGGTACCCATTAGATCCCTGAATTTTATCGTCATTCCAAGAGGAAAACCTGCTCTTATTAACCCCTATAACAATCTCTTCACCCAATGCAGCTATATCCTCTCCTTCGCTACCAAATAGAATAGATCTATCATCATCTTCATCCTCCGGATAATCATTTTGGTAATAGTTTTCGTCATTAGAATCCTCATCGTCTGAACGGGCTTCATTGGGATCACTTTCTTCATCAAGAGCCAAATCTATATGCTCAATAATTTTCACAAACCCTATATTTTTCTCGTTGTTATATCTAGCAACCTCATCGTCATGAATTTTCTCCAAATGGTAGATGTCAAAAACGTAATCTAAACTGGGTAGTGATGCAATTTTTGCAGAATCCCCAGTAAAATATTTCCTACTTGGTTTTTTTCTTTCTGTCTTTTCTACACCTTTATTCAACTTTAAATAGTCATTCACCATTTGATTGATCTCTGGCGGTAACCCATCGTCATCTACAGTACTTCCTTCTGCTGCAAGCCGCTGTTGTGATTTTTCATCATCTGAGTCTCTACGACGTTTTTTTCTTTGTTCCAATACAAAATGTCGATGATCTTCATGGGCCAGTTTTAAGAGTGGCGTAGAAGACTCTTGCTCGGATTGATAGCTTTCAGAGCTCACAGTCTTTGATAATTTAAATATGAACTTCTGCTTCTTCACTCTTTTCCCCTCATCAATTACTGAATTGTCCCAGATGAACTTAGTTAGTCAAACGCATTTTTGTTATATCGGTAGAATAACAACACATACATAATGCCTGAACAGAATCCTCATCCCTTCTTCTCTTTACTCTGATAAACTCAGGTGCCGTTGTGGTACTAATAGTGCTCATTCCCGAAATCTTGTATGCCTACCTCAACAAAAGCTATACCTCAGAGAGCAGTTTTATATACCATCTCTTGTTCTCATCAATAACTTGTCTTGAGCATTACACAATTTAAATCCCCTGTGCCGACACAAACAAGAGATAACCCGGAATCAATATTATCTGATTGGGCTCCTAAATATCGCATCTGTGGACTTGAATCCACATGCTGCGAACTTATTTGAAGCAACAATTACTTCTGTTAGAAGCGTGGTAGTGCCAAATCAGACTTGCTCTTTAGTTTTCTTATGTTAACGCTTTACTGCCTTTTTCTTCTATATTTTTGAACGTCAATATGTAGCGGGCGTCAGCAGAGGAACAAAATTTGTGACACTTCTTGAATGAACATTTCTCATATCTGAAACCGCATCATCAAAAGGACACCTCAATAGAGATTCAGTGTCATATTTAACATAGTTTTATGGGTAAGAAATATTATTAATTATGGTACGCAAGAATAAAATAAATAGAGCGAGTGGAACTACAAAACACCTCAAGGATTTTCCATCAGTCATCCTAAGTCTGCCCAGCTACAACCCTTCCATCCTTTCTAAAAATGCAATTGCACTAATAACCGGTGGTTCTAGTGGACTCGGATTTGAACTTGCAAAGGAACTTTCCAGAAGAATTAATAAAGTTATTGTGGCAGATATTCAATCATTTCCTACTTTTGCTCAGGTAGAATATAATAACATTTTCTACTATCAATGTGACATAACAAGTCTAGATGAAATTAAAAATTTGAAAAAAGCTATTGAAAGAGATCATGGCAATATTAATATAATTATAAATAATGCTGGTGTTGCTCACATCAAAAAGTTAGAACATATGACAAACAAGGAGGTAGAACAATTGATCGACATAAACTTAATAGGTGCTTACCGAATCATCAGTACATTTGCAGAAGATATGATAGACAATAGGGAAGGCTTTATAATTAACATTGCTTCAGTCCTCGGAGAACTGACTCCTGCAAGGCTGACATCGTATGGTGCATCAAAAGGAGCAATGATTGGTTTTCACAAGTGTATGAGCAGGCATTTCAGAAGTTTGCCCACGGAATGTAATAAAACTGGAATAAAAACACTACTGGTGTGCCCGGGAAAAATCAAAACTAATATGTTTATTGATGTCCCTACACCATCTAAGTTATTGGCTCCTGACATCATACCTTCCCAACTGGCACTAGCGATAATCTCTGCGATGGAGCATAATCATCTGCAAACACTAAATGCCCCATATTATGTGAACCTGGTTCCCTTTTTCAAAACTTTGAGTTGGCCATATAGGCATCTCTTAAAACATTTCAGTGGAATGGACCATGTAACGTCAACCAGCCCGCGAGCAATAAATCCGAAGAGAAGTGCATAATATTTTAGTCTATTTAATACATTTGACGTTATTTGATCTTCACGTTGTTTATATATATATATATATATCAAGTATGCTATAACGCTAAAAAAAAAATGCTCATAATACTATGCAAAATCTTGATGTCTTTTGACTTCTTTCCAAATTTCTAAATTTTGACGGGCATAATTTCTCATATATCTGGAATAATGCTTTAAAATTTCTGATAAATCTACTTCCCTTTCTTTAGAAAATTTAGGTAGCTGGTCATTTTTGATGACTTTTGAAATGACCTCCAAATCATTCTCAGTAACTTCCAATGATTCAGACAGTTGTTCAATTTCTTTCTTCAAATTGATACTTGCGGTATGCGGATCTGTTTCTTGATACTTCACAGAATCTTTTACCATTGATGCCAATTTGTTAAATCCATTGAATAGTTTGCCACCATATGATTTCCCACCGCTACCTGTATTATTATTAGGGCGTTCCAGATTAATAGTATGACTTTTAGACATTTCGTTGTCAATTATTTTGTCAACATCCTTATATTCATTGTTTTGCGCTTCCAGCTTCTCCAACTGTGCTCTTTTGGAATTCAGAGACTTTTTAATCATTTCATTTTGCAGGTATTTCAATTTTCTGTATTTGATCAATTCTCTTGCAGAAGTTGCCATATGAACAGATTCATTTAAAGGCTCATTTATATTGTAGTATAATCTTCCAACTAATTTTTCTAAAGAAATCGAGGACCCCGAAAAGGCATTGCTTAAGTAAGAAAGCTGTTCGGCCAATTCCCCAACTTGAGCCTGTTCATGGGCAAACTGTGCAAATACCTCACCGATTTCATTGTAATCCGATTTCAAATCGTGATAAGTCTTCGTGGTTCGTCTATTATACTTATAAATCCCGTTATCTAACAAGTTCTCATATTGCTTGTAATCCTGTTCAATATTAGTAAACGACTTACTTCTTTCCTTATCCATTTTTTTGTCGTTGGACTCCTTATTCAACAATAACTGTGACGAGGAGCCCGGTATTGGTAACATGGCATGAATTCTAGTGGTGTTAGTGGGATCTATTGGATTACACTGGAGGATGCTCTTCGGTAAAGATGAAAAAGTGGACGAACTGTTAACAAATTCATGCCAATTATGGTTATTAGGATCCAAAAAATCGGTAATTATAGATGTTTTTGTGATTTCTTCGTTCGTCAAAAGTTTGTTCAAGAACTCAGTGAGCATTCTTATCCTATGCCGTATTAACTTTTCATCACTATTATTGACCGACGCATGTATCACAGACAATGATAGATCTACTGAACCAGAACCTTCTGAGGGCAGCAAATACTTTGAACTCGAACCAGTTATTGACTTACCATAATTCTTTATTGACTGCTTTTCTGGAATCGGCGGTATCAACGTCATAGGAAACAATCTTATCAAGATACTTCTCAAACTCTCGAAATCGCTGTAACGTTTCTGAACGGTAGAATTTTCAAACTGAATAACATAGGCGATGTAGGCTCTTCCTTGACCTTCGGAAACTCTTTTCGCTTCAAGTATGTGTATCCTAGCGGACTTCTTTCTATTACTTACAGAAGGTTCTTCTGACGCAGAGGTCTCTCCGTTCATGGAGTTAATACTTCCACTAAGACTTGTTCTACATGTTTCTGCATTCGATTCCTGGTTTAAAGGCAATAATCCCTCAGAGTCATCCTCGTAATCTTCATTCGGGTTCTTTAGCTTATGGCTTCTCATACCGGGTATTTCTAATAAAGCTGATTTTGTGAATCCTGTTGGCCCCTCCTCCATGAATGGGTTGTCTTTTTCTAACAGGGCTGTGTGTACTAACTCAGTTTCTACTTTGTTATTGTCCCCCTTTCCAACCTTACCCTTTTTTGGGCTCTTTTTTGGCGATCCAACTCCATTCTTAGAAATTTCTGCCTCTGCCACATACTCAGTTGTCCCATGAGGTGGTTCAGCCTTTCCTGTATTCCGAGTTTCCGAATTCAATTTAGCATTTTCTTGGACATCATTTAAGTCTGACATTGTGTGCTGTAGAAGACAACTTTTCTAGATGGTATGTTCAATTGCACCACCAGTATTCGAGCTAGTCATCTCTTCATTTTGGAGATGACTTGCTGTAAATCGATAAATATTGGCTTACTCAATAGCCATATCTTAAAGGGGGCACAATGGGTGAGTTGTCGGGTAAGGGAATTTAGATCACGTGAATGAAAATTCAAGTGTTTTTCGAAAAGTTTCACCATGGCGATGAGCAAGATTAAAACAGTACTATTGTAACTATATAATTGCTAGTAAGAAAATAAGCCAAGCCTTATTAAAATCCGGTGAAAAGAATTGTTTAACGAACATTACAAACTCTATACCTTTTTTTTACCAGCAAAATGGTTGGAGGTGCTCTCATCTGCAAATATTTACCACGCGAAGAGCAACTAAAGCTTATATCAGACTTGATTCAGAATGACAGCTTAGAAGAGGTGCTGGAGTTGATTGAAACTTCGCCACTGGATATAACGACAGACAGCAACATTGAAACACCAATCTTTGAAAAAATTACTGAGCAGGTCATTGCGTATGCTAGTATAGACGGTGAAGCCAGGGAAATGTTTCGCTCTTCGAGGGCTGAAATGAACAAGGCGCTAAGAACTTCTGCACAATTACTATGTTGTTTACCCAGTGTGTGGCATAAATTTCAGGTGTGGATGAGCTACCGGTTAAATGACATCATTAGCGAAAACTATAAACATCTCTTCAATGACAACTTTGGAAAAAAGATTGTACAACCATTTTTCGATTCTTTTGCTGAGGAACAAAACGCTAATATCAAGCATGAAAATCTGCACTTAGATATCCTTAGCCTGCTTCACTACTTAGAAGTTGTATATTTATTTGACGAATGTAAGAATGGTATATCGTCCAAATGCCTAGATTTTATCATTGTTCCATTGTTAGGCTGTAATTCGGAAGAGATTGCTGATTCCTGCTCCAAGTTAATGAGATGGCATATCAAATATTTATCGAAATGCTGCAATACCGATAGTAACTTTGATAAGCTCATTTGGACATTTATCAAACAATTGTACGCTGAAGGCTCCCAACAAGCTTGGAAGCAAAAGAACAGTTTATCTTTTCTCCTAAGATTCCTCTTAGCAGCAGAGTTGTCTCCTGAACTTATTACTTATATAAAGACCGATGCTTATTGGAGGCACATTCAAACAGAGCTGGATAATGATGTGCACGAACACAGAAAATTGGCACTCTCAATTCTTAAATTAACCATTCAAAAACTGTCATCTCATGGTATAACATTGCAAACAACATTTTATAAATGCAATGATCTAGCAAATATCGAGATGCTTGGTAGCTGGAAGAAATTCACCACCTTATATGAAATGATTGCTCTGGACACATCATTGAATCAAATACAAGCGGCCAAACAAGATATAATAAAAATTTTTGATAACGTGCATTTGCACCATAGTTGGGGCCTTATCTTGCTTTCTACAGGATTGAAATCATCAATGGAGAGTGTCAGAAAATACATGATGACGTTAATGTTCTCGATTACAAATATGTCAGCATTCTCTTCAAACTTGCCATTATTGACAAAAACTCTTCTTCCAGCTGCAATGTCCGCTCATTATTTTGACGTAAAAGGTGTCAGTTGTCCCCATGGTGAAAAACTTTCATTATTTGTCAATAGCTTACTTTCCCAAACAACAGAAGGCATATCAGATATATTATTTGAAATTTTGAAATTATTGGTGGAAAAAGGGACCTCTTTTGACCCTTCTAGGATATACTTGTCCTACGGTATCTTAGTTTTCTTCCAGAATAACAAACAGAAAACAATCAACTCTGACCATTTGAGTCTGATCAGGAAATTGTACGATTTTGCAGCCGAAGAAGAGGTTCTCGAAACTACAATCCAAACAATTTACTTGAAGTTCTTACTGTACATTGATCCATCTGTCTCCGCATCTGAATTATTGTTTACATTAGTTTCACACATTAAGTTAAAGGGAGGGACATACAAATATGTTGAGCCTCTTTTTGAAGATTATAGGGATCTTGCCGTTTCTCACTTTGACGATTTGCAAGCGAAAGAAAACTTGACGACAAACATCGGAAAGGATACTATTTTTGACCTCTTAGCATCTATCATCTTCGATTTCAAGGATATTGATATTACTCCCGGTTTTTTAATTGAAGTTGCGAAGTCGAAGCAAGATATACCCGTTTACACTCCAAAGGCAGTTACTTTTCTAACTCAGCTACTTTCAGGCGAACCTTCGAACGGTTATACCTATGAAAATGCAACCGCTTTGTTGTCTTACCCCAATTTTACAATATCTACATGGAAATCCATCAATGTGAATAATTTATTTAAGTCGGTAATGGAAAAATTTTCGCTTGATAAATTCAAGTTCTTTGCTGAAATTTACCAGAAGACTTATGAATGTAGGTTCGACACAATCGAGCTAAATTTTAATGACCTTCTGAGCCTATATGAAATGGTTAAAAAGTCTGCCAATCAGTGTTCAAGAGAGAGCTTTAAAGTGAAGGACTGCGCTTATTCTTCTTACTTTGAACTTTTAAATACCTTCCTCAAAACATACGCCTTAAATCGTGACTCCTCTGAAGGAAATGATGATGAGCTTCACATGCTACTACGCTTAGTTGACGAGAATATTAACAAAGATAATGGGAATTATCTGGGGAATCTGGCAGTCTGTAAATTATTGTACTTTATCATAGATTCCTACATCCATTGCTCCACATCTGTTTCTGATGATGATATTTTCATAGTGAAATTCATTTTTGAGAAATTTTCGTTTATATGGGAATGTATTAATAGTGAAAGATTAGTTTTGAAGGAAAGGGATCTGCATTTGATGCTAATTAAGGGATTATTTCATCCTGTGATTCTGTACTTTGGATCAAATCAGTATATCGATACTTTGACCTCGAAGTTGGAGGAACATGCACAAACGATTATATCATTGAGTTATTCCAGAAGAAGCCTACTCCCTCTTCTCGGATCACAACTCAGAGTATTTATGAAGTTTTATGGGAAATTGTTAAGAGAGGATGTCAACTATTGGTGGTTGATTAACATTATAGTAGGTGTTTTCAAACAGCCGCAAATGGATGTCAACCTTTACAAGCTCAAACCTGTTATTTCCAGCCTATTTGACCACAAACTGAACAATTATTACATAAAAGGCGATGAACTTTATGAAAAGGTGTACGGACCCGACGAAATATTGGCTAGAGTATCTATTATTGATTCTATTCTATATGCAAATGATCAGTTGAAAATTCGATTAATCGAAAAAGTTACTGAAAAAACAAACGCACTTTATGCTATAAAGAGAACCGACGGTGCCGAAGCGTTACAGAGGTTGTTGCAGTGGCAATTGTTATTATTATCACTACTAACCACCAATGAAAAAAAATTAAGCGAAACTAGCATGATCAGAATTCTAAAGAGTATCGAGGATGAAAGTTCACCACTAGTAAGAGTATATAAAGAATGGTTCATTTCCTCAAAGGTTGTTGATTATTATAAAACTGGCAATCCAAGATTTGCTGAGAATTATCTCTTCTCATTGCTGGAGGATCATAGCAAACCGGTGTTTGTAGTTAGCGCAGAAAAAATATGCTTTATGGTGTTGAAAGATTTAAGAAACGACGAAAAGAAATATGGATTTACACAGTTACTAGACAGATTCATTTGCACGTTAGTTCCTAACGCAGCTTCAAACAAACCTCTGGTAAGGCATTTTTCTAATTCTCTAATAATTTCATTATGGCCTACATTCAAAGCCTACCTATCGGATCACACATTGAGAAACATCATTGAGAACTTATATTCCAATGCCAAAAAGACTCAAATATTTGGTCAATATCGTGCCGGGGATGCCAACATATGGGATCTGAAGGGTGATAGGAAATTAACGAACATGTTTGGTGGTGTGCTCAAAAAAGTTACCGACCATGATTGCCCGTACATTTCTGAGTCTGTTTTCGAAAAATATTTGCAGGAGAAAGATATTGTTCCTATAGGTACCGATGAAAGGTCCTTATGGCTTGATAAAAGAGACACCAATACGGAATCTGTTAACAGCTCGAACATCTCCTGTGACACTTCTCCACTGCAAACAAAAAGTGGAGCTTGGGAAACCGTTCTGGATCTGGACAATAAAAAATCGAATGATGTCGTTACACGTTCTGAATTGATTGTGGTATCTTCATTAGTCGATAAGCCGCCAAACCTGGGAGGTATTTGTAGGTTATGTGATGTTTTAGGTGTGGGACTGCTTACTGTACAAGACATCAAAGTCAAAAACCATCCTCAATTTAAAAATGTTGCTGTGACTGCTGATAGATGGATGCCCATGGAGGAAGTTGCCCTAGATGAGATTGCAAGTTTCATGAAAGGGAAAAAGAAGGAAGGGTACACATTAATTGGGCTAGAGCAAACGGATAAATCAGTGAAGCTAGACAACAATTTCCAATTCCCTAAAAAATCATTGATCTTGCTAGGAACCGAAGCATTCGGTATTCCGGGGACTTTGTTAAGCGAATTGGATTTATGTTTAGAGATTCAACAATTTGGTGTGATCAGATCAATGAATATTCAAACGGCAACCGCAGTTATCGTTCATTCCTATACAGTTCAACACATGTAAGAATCAGGTTTCATTCCCACTTTTGTTAACCATGAAGTTTTTAGTATGTAAACTAATTTGTCTTTTTATCTAATTGTGACTATATTTTTATAAATTCTCCAGTGATCGTACTACGTCGGGGGCGTATTTCTCCACCATTGCAAGACCTTGCTTCAACAAATGAGGTTTAAAGCTTTTAACGTTTGAATCATTCAATGCTACTGATCTGATAGGTGATGTAATCTTACCATTAGACCAGGAAATGATTAGGCCATTATTGGCCACTTCGCTTTCGTTGGCTGCAGGGTCCAATAGCATATTGTTGCCAACAACGGCCAATATAAACACTAAAGGCGGATTAATGTCAAGCTTAACCATGTCGTAATCATGAAACGTAGGAAGTTCTTCCACCTCTAAGTCGTCAAAAGCTGAAATAAGTTTCGGTAGGTATGTGGAGTTCAACGCTGAATAAATAGCAAAGGATATTAAAGAAACTGGGTGTGAATGTGATGAAATGACCAGAACATCGACAAATATTTTGAAGCTGTACTTTTTTGTCAATTGCAACATTGAGGAATCTACTCCGCTACCAGACTTCAAAACCTTGTTCAGTAAAGAAGTGATTGTCTCTACTACCAGCGCGTCATCTCTTTGGCCTGCGATATCTACATCGACCTGAAGTAGTTCATTCTCCACATGATGATCCACAACTTTGGACTTAATGCTCACGATACATTCACTTCCATCACTAGCTATAATTCTGGACGATCCATTGGAACTTGGTAGGAAGTCAGTAAATATTTCTATAGGTCTGAATTGATGAGGTAGTCTTCCATCGGGCCTAATTGAAGGCGTGCTTGCTAGTGAATCGTATAGGTACGACTTTTCGGCGACCGAAAGAGACATAAATGATTATTTCAACAGAATCTGAAACTGTCGTTGTGCTAGTCAAAAAGAATGCCTTTTGCCGTCTACAGACTATTAGTATCATTATACTCCTTCACCATATAAGCTCTACGTTTCTTTTTTCTGAATATTAGAAAAAAATTTCGCCAACTAGGGTTCAAAATAATAGACTAGGGCACAGAAGAAAAGCACACCCTAGGGCTTTCGGAGATAAATTATTAATAGCGAGTTTTTTTTGTATTTACTTATTTTATTATTTTTTTAAGATATCTAGTAGTAAGGATAGAACGGGTAGATAGAATAGACAAATGGAGTTATTGAAATATTTATACGAAGAGATAGAACAGAGAGACAAAGAGTATGACGTGAAAATGATGCGCAGTAAAACTAAATCCCGTCTCTTAAATGAATATGCTGTTTGGTGTCACGACGTCCACATTTGAATTGTCCATGTCAACGTCAGGGCCCTTGTTGGTGTTGTCCTTTGCCTCTACCTCGTGCTTACTCTTGCCATGGCCCGTCTTTCTATATACCGTTTCTTGCTCCAATGCGTCCACTCTCTCATTGTAATTGTTTAGCACAATTTCGTTCTCCCTGACAGAGTCCTTGTACAGCGCCAGGTCTCCCGAATCAATGTTCTCCAAGTCGTCGCTGTCGTCAGCTTCAAGACGGTCGTCAGCACCCTCCAACTTAGCTATGTATTTACCCAAGCGGGCGTTAGACCTCTGCAAATGATTGATACTGTTCTCAATTTCTGTTTTAATCTGTGCCAACTCCATGTCGGACATGCCGCTTATCGCCGTCTTAAATTCTTCGATCTGGATTGGTCTTCTGATACCGCCTGCTGAGCACATTATGTTACTTGTAGTAGTTATTATGTTTTGATTTGCTTTATGTTTTATAAAGATCTTACCCCTCTTTTTGTCAAGAGAAATAAGCTTCTGAAGTATTGTTTTCCTGGTGAAAAGTGTCTTATTTATATGGAGAAGGGATATTCGGCCTCGGTTTTAGGGGAGGAGCTGAAGAGTTGTCCCGCTCGAAAAAGACCCGTAAGCGCATTTATCGAACTACGAAGTAAAATGGACTTTCGTAGGTGTGGACAATAGTAAATTGCAAGTCAATCCCGGGATGACGTCAAGATAGACAGTCAATCTGTCACAGAGGAATGCTTGCTAATCCAGGAGCTGGCGAGCTGGCTAGCTGTGGAGACTATTCCACCATGGTACACACTAGGATCCTCGATCTTGGTGAGCCATGAGTAGAACTTGTTTGGTTCCACCCCTCCGGTTGCCATGTTTATATCTTCCTCAGCAAACTGTTTATCTTGCATTGGTAAGGCGAGTGGGTCATCTCTTTGGAAATGGGCGGTAACAAGGTGGTCAACCACCGGCCAGCCGTAAGCGTTGGAAAACCTTCTTCTTACGATGATGTTATTGTGGGCATCTGGTTTCAGCAATACCACGACTTTCCTCCAATGCATCCCCTTGTGCCAGCGTCGTGCTATGATTTCCTCCATCTCTTTTCTCGTCTTCCTCGTTTCGCCTTCCTTGGCTGCTGTTCCTTCATAAAGTGTTGGTGATGGAGGCGGTAAATTCTTTTCTGTGTAGATCTTATCATGTATGATTGTTGCGACCCTTGCATCGGGATCTGAGAAGAACTTTGCGTCGGGGCATGGTGATAGAAGCACAGACTTCATAGATTTGATGACGGAAGCATTCATCAAGCGTTTAAATTTCTTGTCGCAGTTATTTTCCTTGCTCTTCCAAAACGTGTTCCATGACGATGCATTGATTCCATCATCATCATTAGCAACATCGCTATGATTTGGAAGTTCCCCAATAGGACTTACTTCAGGCTGGAAGAGAGGATCACAAGGTGCCGTAGTTTGACCTCCCAGTTTCTGAAGTAATTGAGAGTAGTCCAAAAAAAGTAAAGAAGAGGAATACAAGGGAACTATTCCGTCGTTGACGGCATTAGCATAAAGTGTTCTTCTTTTGAATCGAGCAAGCACACTGATTAAGGATTCCTCGGATAGCAGGTAAAGTAGGGGCTTATCACCATAATTTCCATCCTTAAGACCCAGTTCTTGCCCCGTAGTACCAATGATACCCATCGACAATGACATTTTTACGTAATTAGGCGTGCTGGTAGCAATGCCTAGCAATGGTGACGCCAGTGAGATAAAATTGATCGGCTCCACTTTCTTAAAGAAATATGGATATTTGGTCTTTATGTAACAAATAGCAAAAGTTTGTGTTAATCCACCCAGGGAATGACCAATAAATGAGATTTTCCCTACAGAGTCATCATATAACTCGTCGATGATGTAGTTTGCCAATCCAACACCCAAAAACTTAATACCCTTCTCAGTCTCACAAGCATTCTTCATATATCCCTTAATAACTAGTCGCTCATTTGGATTGTTCATTTGAGCCTTGTATATTTCTTCCATTAAGTATTCCATATCTGCCGAAACGTTTGATTGAAAACCATGCGTGAGAATGACTAAATGGGATTTTTGCGACATGTCTATGGGTCGTGGTACTTTCCATATATCTGCAGTGGTAAGTCTATGCACCGATAATCCTGTGTGTAAAATATTGCAGGCTTTATCAGGCAATGCATCATCACATCGTATTTTTCTTTTCAAAGAGGCCTTTGAATTGCCGACTACTATCTCAAAAGTTACCTTAGTTTCTTTATTAAATAGTATCTGACTGACAATATCCACTATCCATACATAGCGTGGCTTAATGTGGTGCAAGGACAACTCTGCAATAAACTTTTGTTGTGCCTGTAGGTTTGATTGGAATACTGGTTTATCCGCCGAACATATGATCTTATACGAGCTTTCGTAATCTTTTGCTCGCACGTCACAATATAAGATAAATGGGCCCAATAGATAGGCTGGTTTATAGGATAGCTTTGTGGTATTTTTGATCTTTACCCATAGGGAATCCAGTGTGATATCAGCGGGAATACTATCACCCTGGTATAGCTCATATGTAATAACGTATCTTTCTAACTCACCTAACTTTACTGACGACTGATTGTGGTATAGCACTTCATCAGCACTCCTGCCAGCTTCCATATTACTACCGTTTCCCCGATGTTTTTGGGTGAATAAGGTCAGGTGAGCATTTTTTGTACTGATATTTTTTCTCTTTGTTTGCAGACACAACGCTTGCTGTTAATACGCTAAAAACATACCACACTACCTTGAACAAATCCTCCAAGAGAAATTTGTATGAATTCAGAAGCGGTTTCAGGGGAAGTCGGCTTAGTTGTCAATTGTAATTGAAAATCACCCTCTAATTTGAAAGATTTTCAGTTTCAATAAGACATCAATCTTGCCAGTTTGTAATTTTTTTGGTATATAGAAATGGTCTTCAAGCATAAGCCTTAAGAAAGATTCGTCCATTGGATGAACCTACAATTTTTTTTGTGTTATGATGTGAAGCTTCATTTGAAGCATTGTGCAGAGAATATTACAAGTAGATTCAAAAAACACATTGAAAAAAAATACAAGTGAAATCACAGTTACTTAAAAGTCATCAAAAAAAATATTCCCGGCCTCAGAGCGAACATATGAAAGTGAATATGGAGTACACAAAGGGTATGTGGGGGTTATATATTGTCGTCTTTCTTTTAACATTCAATAATGATACTAACGTTGATTAATGATGATTCATCGCAGAAAAGAAAGTTGGTGAGGGTACTTATGCGGTTGTTTACTTGGGTTGTCAACACTCTACTGGAAGAAAGATTGCTATTAAGGAGATCAAAACATCCGAATTTAAAGATGGTTTAGATATGTCAGCTATCCGTGAAGTTAAGTACCTCCAAGAAATGCAGCATCCGAACGTCATAGAACTAATAGACATATTTATGGCTTATGATAATTTAAATCTCGTTCTGGAGTTCCTACCAACTGATCTAGAGGTGGTAATAAAAGACAAATCAATACTGTTTACACCAGCAGATATTAAGGCATGGATGCTTATGACTTTGAGGGGCGTGTACCATTGCCACAGAAATTTCATTTTGCACAGGGATCTGAAACCAAACAATTTATTATTTTCACCTGATGGCCAGATAAAAGTAGCAGATTTCGGTCTAGCAAGGGCGATACCGGCCCCACATGAGATACTGACAAGTAACGTCGTAACAAGATGGTATAGAGCGCCAGAATTGTTGTTTGGAGCTAAACATTACACATCGGCTATTGATATCTGGTCAGTAGGCGTTATATTCGCGGAATTAATGCTAAGGATACCTTATTTACCAGGACAGAATGATGTCGATCAAATGGAAGTAACGTTTAGGGCCTTAGGGACACCTACAGATAGAGATTGGCCCGAAGTTTCTTCCTTTATGACGTATAACAAGTTACAAATATATCCGCCCCCTTCAAGAGATGAATTGAGGAAAAGGTTCATTGCTGCTAGCGAATACGCCTTAGATTTTATGTGTGGAATGCTAACGATGAACCCACAAAAGAGGTGGACCGCTGTTCAGTGTTTAGAAAGTGATTATTTCAAAGAATTACCACCACCAAGTGACCCGTCTTCAATAAAAATACGTAACTGATTTGATTTTATAAAGTTTGTAGAATCTGTGTTATTTACATTAGATGTATCCTCAACATATACAAATAAACTTCTTGATGCGTCTTGTTTTTTGGTGTTGAATTTTAACTCTTTTCCATCATTATGGAATTCGTTTTTAGATTTTAACAACAACAATATGAGGGGAGACAAACAGTAGCAGACGAAAACGAAAACAAAAGCAAGAAATATCTGATCTAAAGTATGCAGAGGTTTGTCAGTAAGTTTGTTTCCACACCACCAGTACCCAAAAAGTTTCAAGAGATTTTCCCGAAGAAACGTACGGTTAACAAAATTTTATTCCAGTTAGATACAAGGCTTACATACCATGAAATGTACCCGATATTTCTGCAGGTATCACAAAATACTAATCAAGAGAATATCCCATGGAGGAAGAAATACCCCTATATAAGGAGTTCAGACATTATGCAGATGCGAAACGTCTTGATAACTCTAAGGACGCAGAACAAATTCGTCCACAAAGACTTATTAGCTATGGAGGATAAATTATTGAATATTGCTGCCGAACTTGGCAACAACGATGCTATATCCATCCTAAGCTTCAATGTGATACATGAATATAAAAAGGAAAACGTCAAATCCAGTTATGAAAAAGACATTGAAACGGCTAATAAATTCATAAAGAAGCTGTATGCGCGTAACCATCATTTAACGGTTAAATTAATAGGAGACCTGTTTTTCGAAAACAAAACTTACGATAAGGCTGAGAAATATTACCAAGAGTTCTTGAAATTGGAAAATAGTACCAAATTGGCAGGCGAAGTTCACGGAAAACTTGGTGAAATCCAAATAAAGCAAGTCAATGGGTTTTTGAAGGCAGAAAAGTCATGGCTGAGTTGTATAGAACTGCTGGAAATTGAAAGAAGTTCACGTTGGTACTTTCTGTTAGCGAGGTTATATATGAGTTCAGAGCCCATGAAAGCCAAAGCCTTGCTAGAAAATTGTGCATCAATTGGATTTAAAGAATGCTTTAAAACATTAGGATTTCTTGAATTAAACTATTTCAATAATTATGAAAGGGCGAAAGAATGGTTTAAAACGGGTATGGAAATAATGGACTTGGAATGTTTCTTTGGATTTTTCGATTGCTGTGTGAAAGAAGAGAATTTTAAAGGTGCACGAGATTGCCTAGAAAGCGTAAAAAAGCTAGGGAGTGACAACGACAAGAAAACAATGATAAATGTCTTTCTTGAAAGTAGAAAAGATTCCATAAAGTTGCTGGACAAAGCACGGCTTTAAATGTCTGATCGATTCTTTTTGCGATTTATATAAGGACACATGTCTCCACCTATAACGCGAGCTTGTAAATATCTATATACCCATCTGATAATGTTCAAAAAAGCCAGCTAAGTAAGTAAAATAATAAGGACAATAAAATTAAAATGTCATACAATGTTACCTATGAAATAATTAGGAAATACTGTTAGAGTAATATTTAGAGTTGAAAATGCAATCGCAAAAAAAAAAAAAACAGAATTATTTTCATCATATCCATCTATGCTCGTCAGTTAGTTCGTTAGTGTTCTTCAAAAAATCTGGAGTATTTGGAAGTTCACTATCAGTCGGTAAAGACAACAAATGATCATTTGGATTTGCAACAATATCAGCATCGCTGGATAAATGTTCTTGCGCTAGATGATTCTCCTCATTATTAGCATTATGATTGTTATTGCTGTTGACGGTAGTATCCAGTAAATTGAGCGTATCATCCTTGCTAGCTTGACGTCCATTATTAGAGCCTTGTCCGTTGTTGGTGTTGGTTATCGAACTCGATAACAGATCATGATCGAAGAAGAGAGAATCTTCTAAATTTGTATTTGGATTTGAGTCTGTTGCACTTGAATTTGTATTCAGAAAGGGAGGGGCAATATTCTGTTGTGGAACTGCAGCAGTGGGGATCGCTGTATTGATCGTAGGTAATATTTCATTCGATGATTTATAGTCTAGAATTAGAGAATTCATGAATCTTAATGATTTCTGTAAACCTTTCAAAGTGTGAGGAATATTCGAACCACCAACAAATGCGTCATTTACCTGTCTACCTTCTGAGAAATCATCACATATGGACCACTGATTGTTCAAATTTGGATCTTCATCAGGAGCATTATTTAAAAAGTAAACCGCAAAAGTGGGTGATCTGGTGACTGTTAGCTTCAATTCTCCAAAGTTATCCTTAGCATTCCTCTTATCCTCACTACTATTATCATTGTCTTCATTACTGTTATCGTCGTTATCATCATCATTATTAGTATTACTATTGTTTTTATCGCTTGTGTTGTTACTATTTATTATATCGTCGTCAGTTTCTAAAGTTAGAGAGCAATTCGTGACTGAACTTAATGGGAAAAAGATCCTGAAGAGAATTTTAGTATTATTTGCCATGGCACTAAAAAAATAGTTTATTTCTGAGTTTTTCTTGGATATCAAAACCATTAAATCTGTGGCATTCGACATTATGTTATTAATCTTTATTGGCGATAGGTTTCTCAACTCCTTTATAGACTGAAAGTTCCTTCTTTGCAGTGCGCCGCTTTTCATTCTATTCCAACTTCCCACAGTAATTGAGCAAATGTCAAAAAAATAATAGTTGTTGTTGCTGTTCAGCGGAATACGGTCGAAAAAAGTCAGGTCTTCATCGTGAAATATGGATGAAGTACTTGTTGTAGTGACCAAATTGTTGTCTGTACTCCCACGATCGTAATCGTTGGCAATATCACGGGATTGTGACGAGGGGATTGTGTCCTTATTACTTCCATGCTGCTTTTTCCTCAATTTAGCTCTTCTGTTCTGAAACCAAATTCTGACGTTTTTTTCAGGCATTCCTATCAGATCTGATATTTTCTTTCTTTCTACCAAAGAGGGTGTTGGATTTATTTCAAATTTACGCTTTAGGACATCTAGTGCTTCACCCTTTGCGCGAGTCCTCTTGGGCCTTTGAGGTCCACTATCTGATGCATTCGATGAAGCACTCATATCATTAGTATGTTGGTCGTGGTCGTGCTCCAGGTTTTGAGTTTGAATTGGTTGTGGTTGTGGTTGTTGCTGTTGATTATGTTGTTGATCATGTTGTTGCTGTTGTTGTTGTTGGTCATGTTGCAAATAATCCAAATCTGTAGCAAAATGTGTGTTAAAATCGTGATCGTACGAGAATTCTTCCATCATAGCGTATTGTATACGTTATTTAGCAGTAAGCCGTGACTTGTCTAGCCCTGTTGAATGTCTCCTTAGTTGTCTTTGCGTCTTTTAATAGAGGTTTCAACAGTTCCCTGGAGCTTGTGATTTACTAAATCTGCAATTCTGGATATGCCGCATCGTCCGAAGTGATGTATTAAAATACTGCTCATAATGTGCAACATTTACTATCATCTTGTGCCAAAAAGTGACCTTATGTCCGCATGTTAAAAGACTATTGTTGCTAAGCTATTTTACACTATCCTTGATCGTTCACAGATTACTCACACATGGTTTTACTTAGACGACAAACAATCCCACACTTTTAACTCCATATACTGTTAAGTACCAGAGATAAAGGAAACGCGCAACGCGTTAACGGAAAAGGTGAAATAATATCAAGAAGATGAGATAAATACTAGTAGCAGACAATCAAGAAATCAGAGTTTTGCAAAAAAAAGAGAGTACAGACAGCGACATGTCTAGTACAGTAATATCTAGAAAGAGGAGGAACAGCACTGTTACTGAGCCTGACAGTAGCGGAGAAACAAGAAAACAAAAGAAGTCGAGAAGTGATGAAAAGAGCTCATCTTCTAAGGATGGTGACCCCCAGCTAGAATTTAAAGTTTTACAGGGATATAGGGACCTGGAAAGTGAAATGCACAAAGGCAGAGCTCAGGTGACCAGAACAGGAGATATAGGTGTTGCTATGGACAATCTGAACGCTGTGGATTCCCTATTCAATAAGGTTATTGGTATAAAGAATAATGGATTGTTTGCTCATGATGCTAGAGCAATGGTTAGTATAAGTGAATTGGCTCAAATTTCTGTGAGAAATTTGAAGTTTGATGATTCGAGGAGTATGGTCAATTTAGAAAACATAGTAAATTCCTTGAAAAGATACATGCTAAAAGAGCATTTCAAGCTTAATAATATCTCCGAAAATAGGAATGATTTGACGCTTGCCGCTGATGAACAATCCGCAGCAGACCAGCAAGAGGAAAGTGATGGAGATATCGATAGGACGCCTGATGATAATCATACAGATAAAGCTACTTCCTCTTTCAAAGCGACATCTATGAGACATAGTTATCTACAGCAGTTTTCTCACTATAATGAGTTTTCTCAATTTAATTGGTTTAGAATAGGTGCTCTCTACAATACTATAAGTAAAAATGCCCCAATTACCGACCATTTAATGGGACCTTTATCCATAGAAAAGAAGCCAAGAGTGTTAACTCAACGAAGAAGGAATAATGATCAAGTTGGTGAAAAGATCACCGCTGAGAAAATCACTCAGCATTCTTTAAACTCCACACAGCAAGAAACTACCCCTGAACAGGTCAAGAAATGTTTCAAAAAACTTTCAAAAAAATTAGGCCCAGAAGGTTCCATTAATCTTTTTAAATTTATTATAGACCCAAATTCGTTCTCGCGATCCATCGAAAATCTTTTCTATACCAGTTTTTTGATCAAAGAGGGAAAACTATTGATGGAACACGATGAAGAAGGTTTACCCACAATTAAGATAAAACAAAGCATAAGTCACACAGATTCAAGAAGTAAAGAAATTGAGAGACAAAGGCGTCGTGCCGCTCATCAGAATCACATTATTTTTCAAATGGACATGCCTACTTGGCGAAAACTAATAAAGAAATACAACATCACTTCACCATTCTTAGACTAACAGCGATAGAGCGCTGCATATAATATGTACAGTTTTTTTTTTTTTTTTTTTTTTTTTTTTTTTTTTTCATAGCTGGTCCGTTCTCCAACCATCAACACTTAATAGGTCATTCAATGGCCATTGCCTAATTGGACATATATCTAAATCACTAACTAATCGTAAGCTTTCCCATATCTCAATACCTGCCCAGCCGATCATAATAGAGTTGTCACTACAAAGGTCCATAGGAGGATAATAAAAATTAAAAAAGCTTGTGGAGTTTAACGTCCCCAATTCCGTTTCTAATTTTGTTCTCAACCTTTGATTACTACTCACTCCACCAGAACATACAAATTCACGCACGTTTTTAAACTTTTCCGGTTGTGACTTGAGCACGTGCTTCAGTTTATTTATTATATGGTCGAAAACAGATTCCTGTACTTGATATGCAATTGACCGTATTTCGCGTTCTGGCAGTTCCTGGATTTCTGTTTTACCTAGTTTTGTCAAATTAGTTCTTAATGCTGTGATAAATGCTGAAAACGAAAACGAAAGCATGTTTCTTTTACTAGCGCTGTTTTTTAACGGACTGGGCATTTCTAGTTTTAAAGCAAAATCTTGGTCGTTAATATCTTGATTAATAAATTTCTCCATTTCTCTAGCGATCATTGTTCCCTTGAATCCAAGCTCTCTGCCACATTTATCTAATGAGTCACCCACTGCAATATCGATAGTATCACATAATATTTCGTGATCGTCAATTGCTCGTGACAAAACAAACGTAGTATGACCACCACTAACCAGCAGGCTAACAAAGGGAAATTGAGGCACTTTTCCATTTGTACCCATTCTTGGTATCAGCAAGTGTCCCAGCATGTGATGCACACCAATCAGTGGTTTGTTCCAGGCAACAGCTAAACCTTTTGCAAAATCTAATCCTCCTGATAATGAACCAGGCATACCAGGGCCTCTTGTAACACATATGAGATCAATTCCTTCTCTCGCATTGCTTTCTATCAGGGCCCTTTCAGTTAAGGGTCCTATCCGAGCTTGGTGATGGATATGAGCCTTTGTTGGTATAATACCTCCTTCGTCAATACTATCTAGAGTATCTTTCAAATTGGCTAGCACATTAGGAGCTGCACTTTTTGAGAACCTGTCCAAAACTGAAACGCATGTATCATCGCAAGAAGTCTCAATGGCTAAAACTTTATAGCCTTTTCTTAACTGTATTGGTCTGTTGGATGCACGCCTCTGCCAAATTCTATAGTTATCGAGGAGAAATCTTCCGGTTCCTTTTATTGATATCATAATGAAAAAAAAAGTTTCTATCCTTTCTTCTACTCTACTTATTTCAGAGCTTGGGAATCGCTGTTTGCTTTAATTTCATTGTCAATTAATCATCGCGCAATGAAGATGCCACTCTTTCCATTGGCAGAGCGATCCGCCAAATAGAAATTACATAAAACAAGTAATTTAGCTATTTTTCAGAGTACGAAATATTTTATTATATATATTGAATCACAATTACGAGTACTTTTCAATTACATGTTAAAAGTGCTTCATAAGTAGCTCAAACAGTTATTTTTCTAATACTATACCACTTCTGTCAATGACTTTACCTTTGAACTGGGATAGGTTTTCACCTGCATAACTCAATTTGCTGGAAACTTCGACTAGTACCCCATCTTTTACAATAGCGCCTGCATCTTCCAACCACGAAGTTCCTAGTTTCAAATATGCTAGTCTGCTGGTCTCAGGATTATCGTTCTTAGAACCAGGACCGTTTTTTAAAGGTGAAAATTCTTTGCATCTATCTACTTCTAAGCACCCAAACTTGTTCAGTGGTACAGTGTCAAAGACATCAAATATGAATTGCTCCAATTTTATACCGTTTGGTTCGGTAGGCTTAGTGTACTTGCCGGTAACACTATCATAAGCTGGAATTTTCTTCTTCGCAATGTGATATGGCATATTCTCACACCACTGATCCAAGTCACGTTTTAGTAAATCCACTAGGTAATAATGATTTACAATGTTGCCTGCGCGTAGTTTTAATAAGCCATCTTTATCCTTTGCTTCAGCCAATTCATTGGAAATTTCAGAATATTCTATGACACATGGTTTCTCGTTTTTAGTAGCAATTAATCCAACTGATTCATGTGCATCTCTCTTTCTAACGGCTTTGGTGGCCAGTTCGAAGCCATGCTTGATGGCAAAACCAATAAATACAGGGTCTGCGATTTTAGATAGGACATTATCGACACAGTACATGTAAACATGCTTGATTCCTCTCCTATCAAAGTCTTCGTTCAACTTGTTTTCCTTGATGGCACGGTAGAGTCCACCATTTCCATCTGGTGATTGAGATAGGTTTACTGGGTCTTTCATTAGGAAATGCTTCCCGGTTAAATCAAAGGCAGGCAGGGTTCCCTGGTTGAAGAACGTGATTTGTTCTTTATTCAAGCCAAAATAATTGTGTTCTTGAAAGTATGCCTCAGTAGCCGCTCTAGTGGGGCCTGATGTCATAATATACCAAGGAATTTCTACCTTTTTGTCCTTTACCATATCTTGCAACCTGATCAACTTTTCAGCTTGAATTTGAAAAAGAGATTTCTTAGAAGGCAATCCAATGTCATAACAGCCCTTTGGTTGAGAGGATCCTAACCGCGTACCTTGTCCGCCAGCCATTAAAATCACTGCGACTTCACCCTTGCCAATAGCTTCAAGGCCTAAACGCCAGTATTCATTTTCTTTCTTACTGTTGCCAATAAGCGACTCGTACGAAGTAGGGGGCAATGGTGAAATGTCGACGCCAGTATCCTTAGAAGAGTTAGCTAGTGAGAATTTAATAGCATTTTGACAGTCTTCCAGTAGTTTTGCAGGGGACCTCTTGGAAGATATTTGCTCCAGGTTTGAAAGCAATTCTTCTTGGTCTTTGCGAGACAAGCTTTCCCAATTGTGGAAAAGTTGACTTTGTCCGGCTTCAATGAATAGCTGTTTTGTGTCAGTCATAGTTGCAGTTCGATCTGGTGTTCTCCTTTATATCTGCGTTTCTTTGCAGCGTTCTTGCTTGACGGTTGATCTTGGTTTTGTGTGGTAAAAGTATGCCTTAACGTAATAGGCAATTTTTCGTATTACGCGTAACTTTTTATTCTATAAAATGTTCAATGAGGACATCTGCTATTCGCTTATGAAGAACAAACACTCAGTACTACTGATCTAAGGCAATTTTCAAGGATAAAGGAAAATAGATATTGAGCACTTGCTATTAAGCATTAATCTTTATACATATACGCACAGCAATGAGTGAAAAAAGATCCCTTCCCATGGTTGATGTGAAGATCGATGACGAGGATACTCCCCAGTTGGAAAAGAAAATCAAACGGCAATCAATAGATCATGGTGTTGGAAGTGAACCTGTTTCAACAATAGAGATTATTCCGAGTGATTCTTTTCGAAAATATAATAGTCAAGGCTTCAAAGCAAAGGATACAGATTTAATGGGTACGCAATTAGAGTCTACTTTTGAACAAGAGCTATCGCAAATGGAACATGATATGGCCGACCGAGAAGAGCATGACCTGTCATCATTCGAGCGTAAGAAACTTCCAACCGATTTTGACCCAAGTTTGTATGATATTTCTTTCCAACAAATTGATGCGGAACAGAGCGTACTGAATGGTATCAAAGATGAAAATACATCTACTGTGGTAAGGTTTTTTGGTGTCACTAGTGAAGGACACTCTGTACTTTGTAATGTTACAGGGTTCAAGAACTATCTTTACGTCCCAGCGCCCAATTCTTCCGACGCTAACGATCAGGAGCAAATCAACAAGTTTGTGCACTATTTAAACGAAACATTTGACCACGCTATTGATTCGATTGAAGTTGTATCTAAACAGTCTATCTGGGGTTATTCCGGAGATACCAAATTACCATTCTGGAAAATATACGTCACCTATCCGCATATGGTCAACAAACTGCGTACTGCGTTTGAAAGAGGTCATCTTTCATTCAACTCGTGGTTTTCTAATGGCACGACTACTTATGATAACATTGCCTACACTTTAAGATTAATGGTAGATTGTGGAATTGTCGGTATGTCCTGGATAACATTACCAAAAGGAAAGTATTCGATGATTGAGCCTAATAACAGAGTTTCCTCTTGTCAGTTGGAAGTTTCAATTAATTATCGTAACCTAATAGCACATCCTGCTGAGGGTGATTGGTCTCATACAGCTCCATTGCGTATCATGTCCTTTGATATCGAGTGTGCTGGTAGGATTGGCGTCTTTCCGGAACCTGAATACGATCCCGTCATCCAAATTGCCAACGTTGTGAGTATTGCTGGCGCTAAGAAACCATTCATTCGTAATGTGTTTACTCTGAATACATGCTCACCCATAACAGGTTCAATGATTTTTTCCCACGCCACTGAAGAGGAAATGTTGAGCAATTGGCGTAACTTTATCATCAAAGTTGATCCTGATGTTATCATTGGTTATAATACTACAAATTTTGATATCCCTTATCTTTTAAACCGTGCAAAGGCGCTAAAGGTGAATGATTTCCCATATTTTGGAAGGTTAAAAACCGTTAAGCAAGAAATTAAAGAGTCTGTGTTCTCTTCGAAGGCTTATGGTACAAGAGAAACCAAAAATGTCAATATTGACGGCCGATTACAGTTGGATCTTTTGCAATTTATTCAGCGTGAGTATAAACTAAGATCCTACACGTTGAATGCAGTCTCTGCGCACTTTTTAGGTGAACAGAAGGAGGATGTACATTATAGCATCATTTCTGATCTACAAAATGGCGATAGTGAAACAAGAAGAAGGTTGGCCGTTTACTGTTTGAAAGACGCCTACCTGCCTTTAAGGCTTATGGAAAAACTAATGGCGTTAGTTAACTATACAGAAATGGCTCGTGTTACAGGTGTGCCATTTTCATATTTACTAGCTCGTGGTCAACAAATTAAAGTTGTTTCTCAACTATTTCGAAAGTGCCTGGAGATTGATACTGTGATACCTAACATGCAATCTCAGGCCTCTGATGACCAATATGAGGGTGCCACTGTTATTGAGCCTATTCGTGGTTATTATGATGTACCGATTGCAACTTTAGATTTCAATTCTTTATATCCAAGTATTATGATGGCGCACAACCTATGTTATACAACACTTTGTAACAAAGCTACTGTAGAGAGATTGAATCTTAAAATTGACGAAGACTACGTCATAACACCTAATGGAGATTATTTTGTTACCACAAAAAGAAGGCGTGGTATATTACCAATTATTCTGGATGAATTAATAAGTGCTAGAAAACGCGCTAAAAAAGATCTAAGAGATGAGAAGGATCCATTCAAAAGAGATGTTTTAAATGGTAGACAATTGGCTTTGAAGATTTCAGCTAACTCTGTCTATGGTTTTACAGGAGCGACGGTGGGTAAATTGCCATGCTTAGCCATTTCTTCATCTGTTACTGCTTATGGTCGTACCATGATTTTAAAAACTAAAACCGCAGTCCAAGAAAAATATTGTATAAAGAATGGTTATAAGCACGATGCCGTTGTGGTTTACGGTGACACTGATTCCGTTATGGTAAAGTTTGGTACAACAGATTTAAAGGAAGCTATGGATCTTGGTACCGAAGCTGCCAAATATGTCTCCACTCTATTCAAACATCCGATTAACTTAGAATTTGAAAAAGCATACTTCCCTTACCTTTTGATAAATAAAAAGCGTTATGCAGGTTTATTCTGGACTAATCCTGACAAGTTTGACAAGTTGGACCAAAAAGGCCTTGCTTCTGTCCGTCGTGATTCCTGTTCCTTGGTTTCTATTGTTATGAATAAAGTTTTAAAGAAAATTTTAATTGAAAGAAATGTAGATGGTGCTTTAGCTTTTGTCAGAGAAACTATCAATGATATTCTGCATAATAGAGTAGATATTTCAAAGTTGATTATATCAAAGACGTTAGCCCCAAATTACACAAATCCACAGCCGCACGCCGTTTTGGCTGAACGTATGAAGAGGAGAGAGGGCGTTGGTCCAAATGTTGGTGATCGTGTGGACTATGTCATTATCGGTGGTAATGATAAACTTTACAATAGAGCAGAAGATCCATTATTTGTACTAGAAAACAATATTCAAGTGGATTCGCGCTATTATTTAACTAATCAATTACAAAATCCAATCATTAGTATTGTTGCACCTATTATTGGTGACAAACAGGCGAACGGTATGTTCGTTGTGAAATCCATTAAAATTAACACAGGCTCTCAAAAAGGAGGCTTGATGAGCTTTATTAAAAAAGTTGAGGCTTGTAAAAGTTGTAAAGGTCCGTTGAGGAAAGGTGAAGGCCCTCTTTGTTCAAACTGTCTAGCAAGGTCTGGAGAATTATACATAAAGGCATTATACGATGTCAGAGATTTAGAGGAAAAATACTCAAGATTATGGACACAATGCCAAAGGTGCGCTGGTAACTTACATAGTGAAGTTTTGTGTTCAAATAAGAACTGTGACATTTTTTATATGCGGGTTAAGGTTAAAAAAGAGCTGCAGGAGAAAGTAGAACAATTAAGCAAATGGTAAAAAACGATAGGGTGGCACATCATATCAGGATTAAGAAAGGCTAACAACTTTTTGCATGTTGGTGGATATATATGTATATATAAATAGATACTTGGAAAAATCCAGATTCAAACAATGTTTTTGAAATAACGCATCTCATGTTTAGAGGCAAGATAATTCTGAGTATGTTTTGGGTATTTTATTGTCAGTAATTTGTAAACGCTGCAATTCTAATGAGACCGAGCTTTGTTGCTGTATGTCATTGAACCAAGGGTGGTTCAAAGCTTCATCTATATTGTACCTTTCATCAGGATTTAGGACCAAAAGATTGGATATTAAATGTAGTACTGAGTCATCGATTTTATCCCAGTACGGAGAGTAAAACGCATACTTAGCTTGTAAGATCTGTTCCTTCAATGAAGGTGGCCCCAATTGATCACTGAATGGAGGAAAACCACATAAACAGACATATAATATGACACCAGCACTCCAAAGATCTACTTTTGATGTGTATCCTTTCTTTGTGAGGACTTCGGGCGCTACATAAGAAGGTGTACCACAAAGTGTGTTTGTGAATTGCATTTCTCCTGTAAATTTTGCTAGGCCAAAATCCGCTATTTTAACTTGAATATCAATTTCATCTTCATCCCATGGGCCTAGTTGGACTTGACTTGGATTTTCGCGCCTTGTTATATTTAACAAAATATTTTCTGGCTTGATGTCTCTGTGAATGATGTTTTGCTCATGCAGATACTTCAATCCGGTAAGTAACTGTTTGAATAGAGCTTTGGATTCATCCTGTCTCAAACATGTTTTTCTGACGATTCTTTCGAATAGTTCGCCATCGTCGATCTTTTCCAGTACCAAATATTTTTGAATCTGAGATTTGCTGATTGGCTCCACAAAACTATCTAGTAAGTTGACAATGTTTGGATGTTGCACTCTCATTAGGATGTTAGTTTCCTCCCTAAATTGTTTATTCTTTTTTTGGTCGTCATTTTGCTGAGCGTGGAATATTTTCACAGCTACTTGCTGACCAGTTTTTTTGTTTTTGGCTTCTTTTACTAGAGCGTAGTGCCCTGCACCTAATTCTTTACCTAATAAATATTTATCAAAGAACGACACAGGCCTTGTCTTATTCAGTTTTCTAATTGCGGCACTAGTTGTAGCATTTTGGCTACTCGTAGCACTTATTTGCGGTTTCTTGAAAACTTCGTCGTCGTTCTTATATGAACGACTTTCTGAACCTACCTTTTCATCCTCATTTTCGATGTCAGTAGAAGATGAAGATGCGTACTTGAACAAAAAGGAGCAACTTTTGCCAAAGACGATTCTGTCACCATTCTTAAGGATGTAGTCTTTCTTCACCAAACGATTACCATTAATAAAAGTTCCGTTTCTGCTCTTATCGATAACATTAATCAAATTTCTTTGGAAATTATCCACATCCATTTGCAGTAGATGAAACTCAGCATGGAAAGTCGAGATGTCAGGCTCATTCAGTATAACGTCGCACGACCTACTTCTACCGATTGTAGTAACGTTTCTATTTGTTATTTCCACTTTTTGCTCCTTTCCGGGTATTAAGTTCACCAGATGGCCCAGACAAGTGTATTCTGAGCTGGGCTTATTACTTCGTTGCTGTCTTTTGAATGAAGAGTCAGTTACATCACCAGAGTGCTCTCTTTTCGTGGACAAACTCATCTTCACTATAATTGCCTTTTTTACTGTATGTTAAGCCCCTTTACTTGTTACTCTCGACTATAAAGGGTTCTCATTTCCTCCTTTTTCAACAATATCTAATAATTTTCCAAAATCATTAGAAAAATACCATGGAAATAAAATGGAAAAAAGTAAACAAACGCGTCGCGTCACGTAAATTTTTTCTTTTCACACACATACCATCGTATTACTATTTTTTCTATGGTTATATGTCGTATGTATCTATTTATGGTATTCAGGGGCTTCTATTCCTTATCTTCTAGCTCATAAATGACTTTACCATCAGTAATAGGGTTATATTCTTTGTTTAGGAACTGTGAGAACTTTGTTAAGTTATTTAAGCCTCTGATTTCTCCAGCACATAATGGCATTTTAACGACATGGAAATCTTCGTACAATTCGTCGATTTGGTCCAAGTACTTCTTTTGCATCTTCCATCTTGCCTGACATCTCTTACAGTTGTGCTCTTGATCGTTTTCAGCAAATAATAATTGGTTGACAATGATGGAATTAACGTCCATATCGTAGGAAATCAATTCCTGAATTAGTCTTTCAGTTTCATATAAGGATAAGAATTCACTGATACAAACGCAAACAAAAGTCGTTAGGTCAGGATCCGTGAATTGTTGTCTGATGGTCTCGACATTAGCCTTTAACTCGTTCAATTTTCCAGAGATATCGACATTACCTGCGCCCATAAAAGAGTTTAGCATTGGGCCCAATTTGTTGGTAATTTCACCGAACTTTTCCAAAAGCTTGGATAAAGTATTTGGTAGTTGTAGAAATCTTAATGTGTGGCCAGTTGGAGCAGTGTCAAAAATAACAGTATCGAAGGTTTCACCTTCGTCCTGTTCTTGCCTTTTAATGTGCTTCATGACTTCCATGAAGGATAAAGCTTCGTCGATACCAGGGATGGAACCGGTCAAATCAGCAAGAGCACCACCTTGAAGCAAGCTTCCTAGATCGTCACCTTGACCATCACTTCCGTTGTTGTTAGCGCGTGAAACTGCCATGTCGTTCATATCCTTCAAAGCAGCGGATGGATCGATTTCCATACATGATAGATTATTCATGCCTGTCACCTTTCTGGCGTCTTTACCAAATTTCTCACCGAATGCATCACTTAAGTTATGGGCAGGATCAGTAGAGATCAGTAGAAACTGTTTGTTTGGTTGACTCAAAGCCATTTGGATAGCAATGGAACATGATGAAGTAGTCTTACCAACACCACCTTTACCACCAACGAAAATCCACTTATGAGTGGTAGAGGTAATTAAAGAGTGCAAATTAGGTTCCACGGTTAAATCCATAATTACAATGTGATGATCTTCTTGTTCTTGTCGTACGTTTTCCTAAACGCTGCGTTGGCTTCCCTCAACTTGTTTGAAGTTGCCACCGTTTTATCCATTTTCGCTTTTGAAAAAAAAAAATGGTTGAGAATCCCCAGCACTATTAATTAGTACTATTGTTACGAAGATCTTGTGATAAAAAAGGGATGTAATAATTTGCATTGAACCAACCTGAATTGAGCAAGTTTATCATATAGTTACAATGTCTGAACAGGAGTCTGATGAAGTTAAGCGTATGAAACAATTGGAAGAGGCTAGAAAGAGAGTAGAAGAATTGAAGAAAAAGAAAAATAAAAAGAATAAAGGTAAGAAGAATAAAAATAGCAGTGCCACAGGCTCTATAGGATCTGAAACTCCTGATTTAGAGGGCACACCAGGCGAAGAGTCCACACAGGAGGAGACTGTGAAAGCAAATTCCACCAAAAGTGAAAACAACGATCAAAATGACGTGGATGAGGAGAGTGAAGAAAAAGAAATAGAACAGGTTAAATCAGATCCTTCGGGCACAACAGAGAAAGATATTGAAGAAATAAATAGTACTTCATCAAATGTGGGAAAGGATGATGCAGAAAACACACAAAAAGAGGAAGTTCAAGAGGTTATAAAAAATAACAACGATGAGCAAACAGCAGATGCCGGAAAGACCATAGAACCACAAGAGGAAAAGAAAATTGTACAAGCTCAAGAAGGAAACGAACCTTCAAATACATCAGAAGCAGCAGACGATTTATTTGCCAATGACGGCAATGAAGAATCTGACTTTCTCACCACGATTAAAAAGCAAAAAGAAGAAGATGAGTTGACCAAACTAAGGGCGGAAAATGAGAAACTCACACAGGAAAATAAACAACTGAAATTTTTGAATATGGAAAATGAAACTACTGTCGATGACCTACAGGATCAATTGCAGGAAAAAGAAGACATCATTAATGGTTTACAAAACGATTTGCAAACTGCAAGGGATGAATTAATTGCCGCAGTAGAAAAATTAAAATTAGCAGAAGCTAAGGCAGCAAGAAATACCACAGCAACTCCTATTCAATTTGCGGATTTCAACACTTCAAGCAATAATCTAACTCCCTCACAATCTGTAACCAATTCTGGTACGCAGGTGGCCCACGGGAATAATATGGAAGTGGATCGCGTTATGCTGAACAAATGGCGCCAGTGGAACGTAGACATGACCACTTGGAGAAGTATTGGTTCTGGCCCAATAATGGAATTTTGAGAATGAATATTTTCGCGTATATATTTTAATTAAGGGTTTATATACATAAAAGATATATCTAATGATCTGATCTGAGTCCCGACTTTTTATATGTGCTCTATGCTTGTATTATGCTCATTTATCTTTACTTGGTTTCTCATTTTTTAGAGGTGGCAAAATTGGAAAATCCCATCATTTGACTGACTTTTGATTCACTCTCAATAGAAGGCTTAGTAGCCACTTTCTTTGCTTTCTCCACATCTGTGTCCAAAAGCCTTTTCCTCTTGGACTGAGTCTCCATAGAACGCACCTCTACAAAATCTTTTATCAAGTTATGATAGCACAACTCAAACTCCTCTTGCGGTACGTCATCATTATCTCTTATATCTATAATTAACGGTTCATCAAACAAATTTTCAAATTTTATTGCATGGACCTTGTGGTTGAGATGATCAATGTATTGTAAAGTGTCTTTGAAGGTTAGGTTACAAATATCGCAGTAAAATCCGAACTTCTTTCCCCTCTTGAAAGACGATAAGCTCTCTGTATTTGCTGTTAGTTTCCTTTTATTTAGGTCTTTTAGCGAGCCCTTGATTAAATGATCGTAATTTGTATATTTGGATTTTAAAGCTTGTAATTCAATCGGTGTTAGCGTAGCCTTTAAGGATCGATCGTCATAGCCGCTTCTAGCCTGCTCAGCATACTCCTCTCTATCCCAAGTTCTTCTGCCAAAATTCGACATTAGCTTTCTCGAATTTTTGTCAGCTAAGGCTTGTAGGAACTTCTGGTTTTGATGAACTTTCGCATCAACTGTTTTCTATTTAGCGGCGCATTCGATTAAACTTCTTCCTTTCTTAGGAGAAAAAAAAGAAAAATCATACTTATGTATTTTCTGCATTTTATAAGTTTATTTAGGAATTCTTACTCTGGTACTTGTGAGTATACATACATATATATATGTACATGTAAACCTAATACAAGACACTTGCCTTTTCAAATAGTTGATCGACGACTTTATTTAGTTGCCCGACTAATTCTAATGCAGAGTCGTATGTGGCATCCTGATTCGGAGTTTCGTAAACGTAGAGCCAACCATTACCTTGATCCAGAACACCGTAGAATATCTTATCTAGTATCATTTGAGAGAGCTTTCCTTCAACTTGTTGAGTATCCAGACCGATTATTTTGGAAATGTGGGATATTTCCACACATTCAAATGGCTCAATAATCTTACACAAATTGGACTCTAATAACGTGTCGTATAATGCATTGAAATGGGATCTTGTTAGTTCATCGCCCATTAGTTCCTTCTCGTATTGCTTTAGCGCCGTGTTGAAGTCTAAAAGCGATCTGTTGTTATAAGCCTCAGCGACAGCTTTCATGGCATCAATGCCTCGGGACTGGTACGTTTCCTTTGTGTATTTTGCGTTTAGGATGTTTTTTACGTCATCAATAAGGTTCAGCATGATCTTAGACAATAGCATGTATTTCAACACTTGACATGCCTTTTCGTAGGAATTATGCGTAGTCAAATTGTGGTAGCTTTCAAAACTTTCGAAGAAATACGAAAATGCCGTTTTGTAGTCTTTATCTTCACAGTGCAGGATACCACTCATCAAGTCCAGCTCCGCAACTGTTTGTGTAGGACAGTATATGGAGTTAGCGGCCGTCCTTGCTGCAGTCAACGAGGCCTTGGACTTGGCTAGATTCCTCAGTTTATGGTAAACTTTACTTTCCAATAGATGTACATCAACCAAAGAGGGCTTGTCGTCCAGCTTTTTGAACTCCCTCAAAAGATCGTTAATCAATGCTAATGAGTCCTTGTACTGTTTCTTTTGGTAATGTAAGGTGGCCAATTTGATCGAGAGTGAATGCTTCAAAAACACCCTTTTTTCTCTCTTGGCAAATTCGATGCTTTTCTCGCACACAAAGATCTGATCGTCCAAGGAGTCCGGCACTTGCTCGAATTTTTCAATCAACGTTTTCAATACCTTTACCGTTTTGGATTTGGCAAATTGCATCATATACTCCGTAGAATGAGGAATAAACTCGCGCAATTTGTCCTTTGCACCCATAGTCACGTATAACTGTCCTAATTCCAATATGCTTGTCTCCTGTTCATTTCTACGCTTGTCATCCACACTGGCACCGGCAGCGGCGCTGCTCTGTGAGCTGTCTTTATCCAGCAGGCTCAAATAGACTTGTTCTGCTTCATTATACTGTTTTTCATTAACCAGTCTCCTGGCCTCTTCTAATTTCGAACCTGGCAGAGACATGAAGTTCCTCGTTTATAGATTAATCACCAATTGTCCTCTTTCAGCGCTTCTGTTAGTTGGCCTTATTTAACGGATCTTTGCTTCAATTACGCTTTCTACCAACATTTGCCACCCTTGGAACCAGAAGAGAATATACATCATTCGGGGTTGCCCTGCCCATTTATATCGTATATTGTGATGATATACCTTTTTTTTTTTTCGCTGCGTTTTTTTTCTCGACACGTGTCGAAGAAGAGTTTGGCGTTTCTAAGCAGATCTTGATTATTTTCGAGCAGCAAAACAAGACAAACAGGTGCATTGTTAAAGCGAGGTAGTATCAGAAGAGCCTATCAAGAAACAGCTAACAGCTACAAGCACGGTCATGTCGGAAGAGAAAACGTACAAACGTGTAGAGCAGGATGATCCCGTGCCCGAACTGGATATCAAGCAGGGCCCCGTAAGACCCTTTATTGTTACCGATCCGAGTGCCGAATTGGCCTCGTTACGAACCATGGTCACTCTTAAAGAGAAGCTGTTAGTGGCCTGTCTTGCTGTCTTTACAGCGGTCATTAGATTGCATGGCTTGGCATGGCCTGACAGCGTGGTGTTTGATGAAGTACATTTCGGTGGGTTTGCCTCGCAATACATTAGGGGGACTTACTTCATGGATGTGCATCCTCCTCTTGCAAAGATGTTGTATGCTGGTGTGGCATCGCTTGGTGGGTTCCAGGGCGATTTTGACTTCGAAAATATTGGTGACAGTTTTCCATCTACGACGCCATACGTGTTGATGAGATTTTTCTCTGCTTCTTTGGGGGCTCTTACTGTTATTTTGATGTACATGACTTTACGTTATTCCGGTGTTCGTATGTGGGTTGCTTTGATGAGCGCTATCTGCTTTGCCGTTGAAAACTCGTACGTCACTATTTCTCGTTACATTCTGTTGGACGCCCCATTAATGTTTTTCATTGCAGCTGCAGTCTACTCTTTCAAGAAATACGAAATGTACCCTGCCAACTCGCTCAATGCTTACAAGTCCTTGCTTGCTACTGGTATTGCTCTTGGTATGGCATCTTCATCCAAATGGGTTGGTCTTTTCACGGTTACATGGGTGGGTCTTTTATGTATCTGGAGACTATGGTTCATGATTGGGGATTTGACTAAGTCTTCCAAGTCCATCTTCAAAGTAGCATTTGCCAAATTGGCCTTCTTGTTGGGTGTGCCTTTTGCCCTTTATCTGGTCTTCTTTTATATCCACTTCCAATCATTAACTTTGGACGGGGATGGCGCAAGCTTCTTTTCGCCTGAATTTAGATCTACACTAAAGAACAATAAGATCCCCCAAAATGTCGTTGCTGATGTCGGCATTGGCTCCATTATCAGCTTACGTCATCTCTCTACCATGGGCGGTTATTTGCATTCTCATTCACACAATTATCCAGCTGGTTCGGAACAACAACAAATCACTTTATATCCTCACATGGATGCCAATAACGATTGGTTGTTGGAACTTTACAACGCACCCGGCGAATCTTTAACAACATTCCAAAACCTAACCGATGGTACCAAGGTCAGACTATTCCACACTGTTACAAGATGTAGATTACACTCTCATGACCATAAGCCACCCGTTTCAGAAAGCAGCGACTGGCAGAAGGAGGTTTCTTGTTATGGTTACAGCGGATTCGACGGTGATGCTAATGATGACTGGGTTGTTGAGATTGATAAAAAGAATTCTGCTCCTGGAGTTGCCCAAGAACGGGTCATAGCTTTGGACACAAAGTTTAGATTGAGACATGCTATGACAGGCTGTTATTTGTTTTCCCACGAAGTCAAGTTGCCAGCTTGGGGGTTCGAACAACAAGAAGTTACTTGTGCCTCCTCCGGTAGACATGATTTAACATTGTGGTACGTTGAGAATAACAGTAACCCATTGTTACCAGAAGATACCAAGCGTATTTCCTATAAACCTGCAAGCTTCATTTCTAAAGTTATTGAATCCCATAAAAAGATGTGGCATATCAATAAAAATTTGGTCGAACCTCATGTTTATGAATCACAACCAACTTCATGGCCATTCTTGTTACGTGGTATAAGTTACTGGGGTGAAAATAACAGAAACGTCTATCTATTAGGTAATGCGATCGTATGGTGGGCTGTCACCGCTTTCATCGGTATTTTCGGATTGATTGTTATCACTGAGCTGTTCTCGTGGCAGTTAGGTAAACCAATTTTGAAGGATTCCAAGGTTGTTAACTTCCACGTTCAAGTTATTCACTACTTATTGGGTTTTGCCGTCCATTATGCTCCATCTTTCTTAATGCAACGTCAAATGTTTTTGCATCACTACTTACCTGCTTATTATTTCGGTATTCTTGCCCTTGGCCACGCCTTGGACATAATAGTTTCTTATGTTTTCCGCAGCAAGAGACAAATGGGCTACGCGGTAGTGATCACTTTCCTTGCTGCTTCTGTGTATTTCTTCAAGAGCTTCAGTCCAATTATTTACGGTACACCATGGACTCAAGAATTGTGTCAAAAATCGCAGTGGTTGTCTGGTTGGGACTACAATTGTAACACATACTTTTCTTCATTAGAAGAGTACAAAAACCAAACCTTGACTAAACGTGAATCTCAACCTGCCGCCACTAGTACAGTTGAAGAAATCACTATAGAAGGGGACGGTCCATCGTATGAAGATCTCATGAACGAGGATGGCAAGAAAATCTTTAAAGACACAGAAGGTAATGAACTAGATCCAGAAGTTGTCAAAAAAATGTTGGAAGAGGAGGGAGCTAACATTTTAAAAGTAGAAAAAAGGGCTGTTTTGGAATAAATATCCCAGTACTCTCCACATTTTTATGTAAAGTCTTCTATAAGCTCTCGAGCGTATAATTAAAAACGAAAATAGACAAAAAAAACATCATGAATAAAAAAAATGTCTTGAAGCTGACCATATTGTCCATCTGCGTTTAGAGACACGTATTCTATTTCGCTCAAATAAGTATGATCTGCAAGTAGTTTCAGTGGTATTATCATTTCGCACCGTTTTTTTTCCAAGAACTCGTTTACGTGCCGCGAAAAGTCTATCGAATAGGCATTCGAGAACAATAGAAAAGGAACAGAAGCGTAGTACATATTATGCATAGACCCGTTTCTTTTCTTCTTTTTCGAAAATATTCTTATTGATTTAACAATTAAGCAGGTGTGTAAGATCATAACTGCTTTAAAGATGAATAATGAGCATTTGCTGAAGGTGGATCCCATCCCCGATGTGACTATTAAACGCGGCCCTTTGAGGTCTTTTCTCATAACAAAACCCTGTGATAATTTGAGTTCATTACGAACAGTTACTTCATCTAAGGAAAAGCTTCTAGTTGGCTGTTTGCTGATATTTACTACTATCGTAAGGCTACACAGTATCTCCCTGCCAAATAGTGTTGTTTTTGGTGAAAATGAAGTTGGTACATTTGTTTCTCAATACGTGAACAACATATTCTTCACCGATGTTCATCCTCCTTTAGTGGCAATGCTATATGCAACCGTGTCCTCTGTTTTTGGTTATAAAGGGCTTTTCAATTATGGGAACATTGGTACTGAATACACGGCAAACGTTCCATACGTCGCGATGAGGTTCTTTTCTGCTACTTTGGGCATCGTGTCCGTTTTGGTATTATACTTAACGTTACGAGTTTCTGGCGTGAAAATTGCGGTAGCTGCCATTTGTGCAGTATGTTTTGCAATTGAAAACTCCTTTGTAACGTTGTCTCGTTTCACCTTGATAGAGGGACCCTTTGTTTTTTTCATGGCATGTGCAGTTTATTTCTTTAGAAGATCGGAACTTTATTTGCCAAATTCATGTAAAGCAAACAAGTCATTACTTGCTGCGAGCATTGCATTGGGATTTGCAGTTTCTTCAAAATGGGCTGGCCTCTTCACCATCGCATGGGCTGGTATTATTGTCCTTTGGAGAGTATGGTTCATGATTGGTGATTTGTCAAGACCCATTGGTTCTTCTATCAAATATATGGCGTTCCACTTTACCTGTCTATTAGCTATTCCTGCCTTCATCTATTTTCTCATTTTCAGCGTGCATATTAAGACATTAAACGTGAATGGTATTAGTAGTAGCTTTTTTCCCGCTGAGTTTAGAAAAACTTTAAAATACAACAACGTTATTAAAGAGACTGTGGCAGAAGTTGCAGTGGGTTCCGCTGTTTCACTGAATCATGTTGGAACGGCAGGTGGTTACTTGCATTCTCATCTTCACAATTATCCGGCTGGTTCCATGCAACAACAAGTTACTTTGTATCCTCACATCGACCAAAATAACAAATGGATCATTGAGCTGGCTGAACATCCAAATGAAAATGTCACAAGTTTCCAAAATTTAACCGACGGTACCATAATTAAATTAAGACAGCTTAAGAACGGCTGCAGGTTACACTCACATGACCACAAACCTCCAGTTTCTCAAAATGCGGATTGGCAAAAAGAGGTGTCATGTTATGGATACGAGGGCTTCGAGGGTGATATAAATGATGATTGGATAATTGAAATCGATAAAAAGAGATCAGAGCCGGGACCTGCCCAGGAACATATTAGGGCTATTGAAACCAAATTTAGGCTGAAACATTATCTAACTGGTTGTTACTTATTTTCACATCCTGAAAAACTACCTGAGTGGGGATTCGGGCAGCAGGAAGTTACGTGTGCATACTTTGCAAGGGAAGACTTAACTTCATGGTATATTGAAGAAAACGAAAACGAAATTTCTTTGCCAAATCCAGAGAAGGTTTCTTATAAGAAAATGAGCTTTTGGCAGAAGTTTGTTGCTATCCACAAGTTCATGTTTTACCTTAACAATTATATGGATACTAGTCATGCCTACTCATCTGAACCAAAGACTTGGCCTCTTATGTTGCGTGGTATTGATTTTTGGAATGAAAATGGCAGAGAGGTGTACTTTTTAGGTAACGCTGTTTTGTGGTGGTCTGTCACAGCATTTATTTGCACGTTCATCATTGGAGTGGCTGTTGAGCTTCTTGCATGGAAATTAGGTGTGAATATTCTACGGGATAAGCACATCATAAATTTCCACTATCAGGTCTTTCAGTACTTATTAGGCTTTGCCGCCCACTATTTCCCTTACTTCTTTGTGGGGCAAAAGTTATTTTTGTACGATTATTTGCCGGCCTATTATTTTGGTATCCTAGCATTTGGTCATGCTTTAGACCTGATTTCAACCTATATTTCTAACAAAAGAAACAATACTGGATATATAATGGTGGCTATTTTCATGGTTGTATGTTTCTATTTCTTCAGCGAGCATTCTCCACTGATTTATGCTACTGGATGGTCGAGTAACCTGTGTAAGAGGTCCAAGTGGTTAGGAAGCTGGGACTTTTATTGCAATTCACTATTACTATCCGATAGCCACTATGAATTAAACGCTGAATCATGATCCATCCACCCGTATTCAGATTGGACATTCGTTTAGCAAAAGATTTAAAAACTACATTTGAGCTAAACTGCGGGAAAGATCTACGTACATATGGAAAAGAACCAGATGTATATGAAAAAAGAGTTCATAACCGGTCACAATGCAACACTTTCCTATCTTGTTCTTTCGTTGAATTTCACTAAACAACTAACGAATACCAAAAAATGATCCGTATTAAGTAATGTATATACATATATATTGTCAAATACAACAAGATATTTGATAAACAAAGAATAGATGAATTAGGGTTGAACCGGTAAAAGGAAAGCTGTGAACATGGTATTTTCTCTTATCGGGCTTTTCAAGATCACCACTGAGTAACATTGTAAGCACATGAAGAGATGAACGTAGGCAGATCAAAACATTCAGCCGATGATAAAGACTACAACAGCTAATTGATTGTCTTTGCATAATCGCTCTAAATTAGAGGCCTCTACAAAACAACGAATTACATATTCTTACTTTCTCGCCCGTGCAAAAGGATAATATATCTCTCATTTGAAAAAATAGCCATACTTAACGTTAATGTTTAACTTACGGGTTGGCATACCTCTTCTTTAATACAAATCAAGAAACGTAGCTTTCTTACCACCCTAGAACAATGGCAAATACTGGCTGTTTATCACCAGGTGCATTTTTATCAAAGGTTCCAGAATTTTTCCAGACTGCGAATGAAAAACATATAACTGTGCGTCTAACGGCCAAAAGACTCATAGAACACGATCCTGTGGAAGGGAATCTTGAATTTGATTCTACCAACCATCCTGACTATGATGTATCTAAAAAGGCTTCTGAAATTTCAGTTAGCTCAAGATCTGACAGAGAATACCCACTATTAATCAGAATGTCTTATGGCTCGCATGACAAGAAAACAAAATGCTCAACAGTGGTAAAAGCAAGTGAGTTAGATCAATTTTGGCAAGAGTATTCATCTGTATTTAAGGGGGGCATGCAGAATTTGATCAAGAAGAAGAAAAAGAAGAGTAAGAACGGTACCATCAGTAAGACAGGTAAGAAAAACAAGGTAGCGAAGAAAAACTGATGCACGTGACACTTGAGTCAAAAGGCATGTGCGCCTCTTGTTATCTTTGGATGTGTAGATTAAAGGATGGCAACGTAGATATAAAAGATTAATTGCATAAAGTTGTGTAGATATAAATTTAACTAAACTTTAGAATAAACGTTTTGAGATGACTATTTTTGAAATTCCTTTCATTCGTCCAGGCGTTCCATTACAATATTTCCTGATGGATATATGCCGCTAACGTCAGATATTTTGGTAGATAAATCAAGCTCTCTTCTTGGTACCGGCGTGATCAATTTGAAGCTATACTGGTGCTGATAATTAGCAGGTTGGTATACGGGTAAAGTATCGTTTTCTGAGTTCAACATGTCATGCAACTGTAATTCTACGAAGGCATATATCTCCTCCGTTGGTAGAGATGCGTCAAACTTTCTCACTAATCTCTGCCCATTTTCTAGTCTGATCGCAACTTTGCTTGCATCTTTATCAGAAGAGGGTTCGGGTTTTAGTTGGCTTTTTCTCCACAATAGCCATTGGTTTTCTATTCTTTGGTGCTCTCTTTCCATTTGTTCTCTTTGGGTCTGTTCCAATCTTTCTGATTCTCTTTGTTGATCACGTCTTAAGGAATCCTGGTATCTTGAATCCTGTTGTTGTCTTATTAATCTCTGCATTTCAATATTTTGTCTTTGCTGACGCAATTGAATTAATCGAGAATAATTCTTGGAGAATATGGCCTCCAAATCTTGGGCTTTGTAGTTAGAAATAGAACCTTCAACTCTTGCTATTAACTCTATTTTTTTCTCAGCCTTTAAAGAAATTATTCCAAGTAGGGGATATTGCCTAATTTTTAATGCATTGGAAACTTGCAACCCCTCGGATGTAGTAACGTCACCATACCATAGTAATACCTGGTACTTCCTTATCATGTTAACAAAGGCTTCTGAGCACAATATTTTATTAACGTAATCCATATGATTATCCAACAATGGGTCATGTAAATAAATGACTCCAAATTTCACTTGTTCGCTACAAGCATCCAATAATTCAGTGTAACTATTTTGCATAATGCTTTTGGAAAATGTTCCATTTTCAGGGTTGTATAAAGAACCAAAACTAAACTGGACCCCACTGCTCTCATTGTTGCTCGTACTGTCAGTATTGCTGCCATCATCATTATTCCCGTTACCTTCAGAACACGTTACAGCTTGAGCTTCGTTTTCTAGGTTTTCTAAAAGACGGTGTAATTGGGAACTGTGGTCTAGTAAACGGTTGTGCTTCCTCTGGTAGAATCCGTGAAGTCTTAATAGAGGTTTCAAAAGACGTGAACTTCGGACAATGAAATTCAATAAATAATAAAGAACTATTAGGGGAGCTTGAAATAAAAAATGGAGTATTGATTTTAAGCGTCCATCCCGGCTCTGTGTGGGTTCATTTGTATTGCTGTTTTGATCTTCTGTCCTTCCATTCAAATCAGCAGGTGGTTCTTCTCTAAAAGCACCTGGGATTCGAATAAAGGAATCATCATTATTTCCAAAAGTATGCCTAAATATATCCATGTTTAAAGGGTATGTTTAAATCGCAGTCAAGCCGATTGATGAGGTACAACAAAATTTGGGAGTACGATTGCCCGCTGTTTTTGAACTTACTCTCACTTTTTGCTTCGTATGTAATTAAGCAAGGATGTGTTACAATAAGATTTCGCTTTGTTATTATCGTTTTAAAAGCGGTCGCCGAAGTGTCGAATAAAGGACAATGATAACGTAAAGAGAAAGAAATTGGAAAGAGACTGACCGCTAAGGAGATTGAATACATATATATAATAGTATGTGGTTAACTTGGAGAAGATAAATTGGATTTAAAGTAGTGGATAATTTTTCTTACATTTTCTATTGGTAAACCATAGACAGGGTTGACATCAGTAAGTTTCGATGATCCAATTAGGCGGTCTGGAGTGCACTTAATATTATGTGGAGAATCATTAGGAGTGCAACTGTATGAACTTTCCGCAACAGCCAGTCCTAATAGGCAATAATTTGTATGGTAAAAGTCTGAGTGGGCCCCTGGTTTATCTCTCAAACCAGGTTGCTCTTTTTCTTGGCAACAGTACAATATGTAGTCCCGAAGAGCATGTTTGCTGAAGCATTGGCCATATCCAAAAGCTTCAAGAATGGCAGCCGAACCTCCAACCCAAAAACTATAGCAACCGTCAACAAGTTTGTTGCTCCTTCCGCAAAATCCTCGTTCTTCTTGCAATTGACGAGCACTGGACCATTCTAAAAGCTTTTCAACATTTATTTGGTCCATGGACCTTAAAATTGCTAGACTAGCTGTAGCACAGAAAGTATAGCCTCCGTGTGCCTCATCTACGTGAGGACAACTGCCGAATCCACCTTCATAATTTTGACAATTTTTCAAATAGTTTAACACACCTTCTGTAAGCTCTTCTGTAAGAATATTTAATAAGGTTGCTATGCTCAAGGCACAGTATATACCTCTTGTATCCACTTCTCCGACTTCTAAACAGGTCTTGAATCCTCCATTAGGCTCTTTCAACGATATCAGCCATTGGTAAATTCCTTTTCGATCAATTCTGTCCCAGCATCCATCTATGTTATCGCAAAGGGAGAGAGCATTAATTGCAGCATAAGTGCTGGCCAAATGAGATAATTGGCCAGGACCTCCACCAAAGGGTCCTCCTGAAGGACTAATAGTAAAGAGCTTATCCACAATTTTTCTTTTGGTGTCATCTGAAAGCCAGTCTCTGTCCATTACCTTCAATGAGTTAGCAATCCAATATAGCATCCATGGTTGTGAAGCATCTAGTGCTGTCATTTGTGGAGGTAACGATATCTCAAAAGCAACATCCAAGTACATTTTGTGAAACTCTTTCGTGAGAGCAGGTTCTATATTCTTTTCATCATCGTATATCTCTAATACACTTTGTAGTACTTTGTATCGTGCTTCTGTAGTGTCGGTTTCTAGTTCCTTCATCAATGGTTGGATTGCTTTACTTGAATCTACATGCGCTATATCGACGACTCTTTCCATAACTGGTCTCTTTCTTCCTAATAAGGCAGTATTTATAAATTTAGCCCTAGCTATGGACCTTCCTACTCTCTGTCGCATACGCTTTGATTGCCTATAGCTTTACAAGCACTGCAGTTGTTTCTGCATAAGAACGGCGATGATATGGACCCTTGCTTGGTTTATCCTAGCCACTTTCGCGTGTTTCAGTTTCAAGCTTTCCTAATCAGGCAACAGCTTATACGAAAAGATTAATAAGTTACAATGTTAAACAGTTTCGCTTCAAGACCTCTAACGTTGGCCAGAAATAATAAGAATAGGTGGATTAAGTTACAAGTGCTTTTGTCCTCCTACTTAATCAGAACAGAGCACGGGAATAGTGATCTCTTTCAATAGCGAAAGGAGGGAAAAATAGCCCTGCAATATATAAAGGAAGAAGTTAACACCGTATTAAAAGGGGTGAGGCCGTTGGGACAAGTGGTAGTTTCCTTAAAGTCTGGTTTGATTGACAATATTTAGAAGTTAGTGAAACGAACAACCTAAAAAACTTTGTTGTGCAGTAGAGGGCTTTACATTTACCTTCGGCAGTGAAATGGGTTCAAATGATTTGATAAATGAAGCATATGACGACTCGGAAGTAGTTGGTGAGGAAAGAGAATCAAAATCTGCATGGATGAAGAGGTGGTATCAGCTACTTACTTCTCCTTTAGACTTGCAGTTGGTAATAAATGAAAAGTTAGAAATGATCAACTGGGATGCTTATGCTAAAAGTCTAGCTAAGCCATTAGGGAATTTTTTAACAATACTTTTTTTTATCATAAGACTCTTGCAGGACAATTTGATCAAGCCCAACTATTACAAACTAAACGTCAAGTCTGGCGCTTTCGATCTTTCTAAATCCAATAAATTAAAAGAGTTTGATTATCTATGGGAGATATCATCCAGCTTTCAAAACAGTAATCAATTTTATGCATTTCAATCTTGGTATTTTGTTACCTTAAGGTTTTTGAATAATCTTTTCAGGTTTACTATTTTCATACTGCTGTCCCTGAACCTGTACGTAAGCTGTAAATTCATGTTTGGATACTTTAAGACTTACAATCTCTTCCATTTGAAAAAAGAGTTCAACTCCCCAAACCTCACTAAACACAACTTGAAGGATCTAAGCAAAGAATACTATGAAGATATTTATAAGCAGTCCTTGTGGTCTATGTTGAAGCATTTTTTCAGAGGATCTCGTGATGACGGTCCTCATGTTAATCAAAATGAAGATGAGATATTTTTTCAGTTAAGAAAATGGATCCCCACTAACTTCATGATTAATCTTTTTGTGTCTTTTTCACCAACGGCAATTGTTTTTTTAAGCTTTTCTGATGTTTCGTTTACTTCAGCAATTGCTATAGTATTCCATCAATATATTCTGGATTATATCATAACTAAGAGATTTCAAAGAAGCGTGGACGACGACTTGATTTTATCAAGTGCAGCTTTGCAAGAATATGAGGACAAGCATATAATGGCACGAATTAACCAATGCAGCAATATAGATACTCTATCATCTGCAATGGGTACTAGATCTAAAACACCGAGAATATTCACCACTCACTCCCTATGTGGCGAGGAAATCAGAGAGGTTTATAATTATGAAAAAAGGGAATTTGAGGCATTACCGAAAATGACAGAAAGTGTGCCAGGATCCCGTGAAACCAGAATAAAGGATTATGGAGGCATTTCTCAAGTATCCGACAATCAAAGTCATCCCATTGGTTTTCATTATTCTCCTAGAATGTCCCCATATTATAGGGATAAAGTTTTGGATAACAATTTGGCTCAATCATCGTCAAATGAAAATTTAGAGAAGGGCGGAGCTTTCCTGCCGAATCAAGACCAAAATAGACCATCGAAATCCCTGAGCCCATTAAGAAAAACGCCTTTAAGCGCACGACAGAAAAGGTTTGAAGGCTCAGAGTTCAATGTATTGAATAAGAATGATATTAATTCCATTCTTCGCTCTCCAAAGAAAAAGAAGAACTATCACAAAAGATAACGTTTCTTAATTATGTCTAAGTATATACAATTACGTAAAAAAATCAATAAACAAAAGTAAAACAATGCTGTTTGAAAAGTTATCAAAATAATAAATGTATGAAGTATTGTAAATGTTCATGAATAATTAGCTGGACGATTTCTGTTATAGGTCATTCCAACCAAATAACCAATTACTCAGTTTGTGCGTAAAACCAGCAGGTTCATTATTTCTGTATTTCGCTTCTTGCTGACGCATTTTCGATTCTAGGTTTCGCAACAGATTAGGAATATTCGAATTCGGTCCTGCATTTTGCATGAATGGCAACTTGCCATCTATTACATCCAGCCGCTTATTCGGAGAATTTGCTACTATTGGACTTGAAATATTTGTTGGATTACCAGCATGACCGGCAGGAGTATTATCGTCTTCCCTCAGAAGAGTGCCATCAGTTATTATTACGTTTGGTGGGGATGGTGTATTAGATGTCGACGATGTGGAGGAATTTTGATACATAGAAACGTTGAATTCTCCAATGTCGTCGACATTATCAATTTTGCAGCCAGCTAATTGCTCCACCGCATTTTTTGAATATGGGATGCAACCAATCAAAGAACCGTGAAATATGGTTCCATTTTCCTGCAGTGCTCTCAAAGCAGAAGATGGAGAATTATAAGTGAGTTTGACCCAACTTTCACCAGTAAATATTGGATATTTTTTGTTATTCGACTCATTATTTCTGCCTTTTAAAGTAATAGATTTATTAACAGTAGAATCGTTTTCATCACAGCCTGTATCATGATTATGGAATATTCTGAAGGTGTTGGGGTTAATCCCGCGACCCAATCGCAATACTTGAAAGTCTTCCATAATATGACCGAAATGGGAGAAGTGTTCAATCAATTCATTGGAAATTGATTCAGGATAGCCAAATACGATAATTGCGCTTAAACTAGAAGACTTGGAAGATGTTTCATGGACTTTATTGTTTGTTTCGGCGGTGTTGTAATTATTATCTAAATGGTTCTGTTCAATGTTTGCTATTCTAACATAAGAGTCTTTATCAAAAACATTTGGAGTATTTTTGGAATCATAAGCTGACCTATTTGTTTTCTTCGCCGTGTATTTGTCGGAAACAAACTGAGTTGTTAATGATGGAATAGAACCGAATTCATCCTCGCGTTGCCAATCCTGTAAAGTAACGGAGGGTGGAATATCGTTAAAATTTGACAACAGAGAATTGATGTCATTATTTGCCGCAGACTTATTTCTTTCATTATGCTTGGAATCTTGATTTTGCTTACTGAAATTTCTCATAGTAGCGTTCATAGAAGATGAATCATCATTCTGGTTGATGTCAGAAGAAGAATTTTGCTTTGTTGTCTTCCTTCTTATCACCGTATGAGGAGTGAATCTCTTTTTAGGATTATTCACCCAGCTAGGATTATTCCCTTGGCCATGTTGGCTTATGTTATTTGTGCCGTTTTTAATGTTGTTGTTGTTGATGCTATTGTTACCGATATTACTACTATAGTTATTGACGTTTACAGTATTGGAAAGTGAGTTTCCAAATCGTAAAGAACTTGCATCGGATGATCCATTGAATTGCAAGTGTTGCTGCTGTTGTTGTGGTTGCGGTTGCGGTTGTGGCTGCAACTGTGATTGCGATTGAAACATCTGGGTTGTCTGTGGTGCTTGCGACGTGAGGTTAGTAAATCCACCGTTATTATTGCCTGAACGTATTCCAAACATTTTAATTTGCCGTTCCTTGTTTTCAGGTTACAGAGAAAAAAAAAAAAAGAGAGCGAATAAAAAACTTAAATAGATAGGGAAACGATATGTCTACCTTATCGGGAAATAAACTATGCAGAGGTATGTGTGTGATATTCACAAACCTTTCTTCTTTCATAAGTACTCTCCTTCGAACAAAATTTTTCTAGCATCATTTTTTTTTGTATGGCCCTACACAAAGCGTCTTCCGGGTAGTGTAGTAGCTGTCTTGTTGGCGTTAGTTGTCCGGTTATTCTTCATTAGCCGATCATAATCCTCTCTCATCTTGACATATCCCAGATGAATCTTCCCCAAGAAGTGGTCAGCAAGCCTTCTGTCTGTATCTAAACGCGATAGGTATGCCCCACACACCTCGCAAACCTGTAACTTTTGCTGGGCGCTCTGGCCCACGTTTTCTGTAATGTTTCGTACACGTTTTGCAACTTCTTTCCTTTTACTAATCAGCTCTTGTAATTTGACTGACTGTAGCATACCCATAGTGACTTCATCTGCACGAATTAAAGAATCAATCTCTTGTCCCATTAGGCCTATCCGCACGTCCAAGACATCTAGTTCTTCGGTAACCTGCTGAATCTTCATTCGTTCCTCAGCGGTGTGTTTTAGATTTTGTAGTGCTACGGATATCTGGCCATTACACTCATTAACAAACCGAGATAGAATGGCCAGATATTCTCTTTCGAATTCGGGAAACGTCTTGCCCTGCTTGACCTCTCTCTCGTACTGAATTTTATGCTTGGTAAGATGCATCTGCGGGCATTTTCCCAAGCTCTGTTTGGTGCCCTGAAACAGGTCGTAGGGGCACTCGCCAACAAGGTATGACTTGCAGATCTTGGGATCATGTAGTCCGAGGTCTCTTTTTTGATGCGAATACCTGTTGTGGCGGAAACTGAAGTCCCTGCCCATCAGCTGTTCGACGAGTTTGCGTTGTTCTGCGGCAGGCGTTGACATAGTTGACATTCTGACGGTAGTTGGCAGCTTTCTGCTGGGAGTATAGAGTCTTTTGTAGTATAACTTTTTGTTCTTTTCTTTCTTCTCTAATGCCTGAGGCTTCGGCGGTTATTCGGGTAATACATTAAGGAAGTTGCCATGATGTGGAAGAATACGACTAGTCAGTTAGCGATGGCCAGCTCCTTTACCTAAATCATGTGGCCTATCTTCAGATAGCATACTACCACCAACCATCAATACCTCAATGGCTTTCAATAAGTACCCTTCGTCGGGTTTTCAGCTTTTTTCATACTTTGCTGGATGCTTTGTGAAGATCAGGAAGAAATTTTATCGGAAAAACCTCACTAGGAGAAACTATATAAAAGAAGGGTCAGACTGAAAATGACGCCGTAATAAACTCGTGGTAGTAGATAAAGCAAACAATGTTGATTACTGAGACCTTTCATGATGTGCAGACATCATACGGCACCACTCTGCGTATATACGTATATTCTCCTAAGATTGCAGGCTATCCACAAGCTAAGTTTCCTGGGGTGATTCTGTACAGTGAAATTTACCAAGTGACGGGTCCGGTTCGTCGTTTTGGTCAAAGAATTGCGTCTGAAGGTTACGTTGTGGTGGCACCTGCCATATACCACAACTTTATGGGCCCTGAAGCGTTGCCCTATGACGTGCAGGGTACCGATATTGGTAACGAGTACAAGATCAAGAAGCCGTTAGAATCATACGATGAGGACAACAAACTGTGTTGCGATCTACTCTTCCAGTTACCCCAATTCGATGGTAAGAGAATTGGTTCCACAGGAATGTGTTTAGGTGGCCATTTGGCTTTTAGAGCGCTCCTGGACAAAAGGATTACCTGCGCAACCTGCTTCTTCCCTACCGACATCCATTCCAGAACCTTAGGTCTTGGCCAGAACGATAACTCTTTGGAACGTGTTTCGAAGGAGTTGGGTAATAACCAAGAAATGGTTTTGATCTTCGGAACTGCGGACACCCATGTCGACCCGCAAGGCCGCGATCTAATCAGAAAGACCCTCAGAGACCACGGAGTAAAGTTTACGTTCTTGGAAATCCTGGCTGCCCAGCATGCGTTCATCCGTGACGAGTTCAGCAAGGGCAGGTTCGACTCCGCTATCACTCAAAGTTGTCTCGGCTTCTTGTTCGAGCAGTTCAACAGAAAATTGAGAATCGATTTGGGTGAATTTGTCGATGATAATACACCTTTGGAGCACGTTTGTTAAGATCTTCACTCTGTATACGCTATACACTAAATAACAATAAGAAAAAGAAAAAGAAGCACAATATAGGAAAGCGTTCTAATTAACTAAAGAAAAAAAAATAAAAAAAAAAATAAAAAAAGGTAACTAAAAAGGACAAAAACATAACAGCTGTTTATAAAGTACTTTATACGTAAGAAACTACTGGAACTATTCATTCCAATAAAAGGACAGGTATAAAGTGTCTGCTTATCTTCTCGTCTTTTCGGCTTTTAACTTCTCAAGCTTTTCAGCCTCTCTTCTAGCATCTGCGGCGGCCTGCTTTTGTCTCAAGATTTCGGCGTCTGACTCCATTCTTTTCTTAGGGTCACCACTCTTTTTCTGGTTCTTAGCCATGTCCTTTTGTTTTTTCAAGTTTTTTTGTCTTGCCAAGTCTCTTTGATTACCTCTAGCCATTGTTAAAGATGTATCGTCTTGCGACGTAATTTGTTGCTCTTTGTAGTACTGATCTTGTTGGTATTGCTAGAAATGCTTTAGCAATACTGTATAAAATATGGAAACGTTGCCATGGCAAGACAAAAGAAGTGATCTTGAGTGAAATAATAGAGCCCGGATGGCCGGGTAAATTCAACCGCTCGTACCGTTTATAATACTCATAAACGCCGAAAATGTCTCTATTTTAGTCATTCCCCAGAGTGCGGTATTGCGTACAACTGTCATGCGTTCCTTAGTGCCGATAGATATACTAATATCGATGCGTCACAGTAGCAGATCATCTCTGACACTTGTTTCCCCATTATTTTTTTTTTCATTTTTTAAAGGGTTTCTCTACAGCCTAAAGGCCTCCCCTAATAAGTCAGCCCCTCCCTTTGGAGTGCGCTGTTGACCTGCGTATATAAGAGGTATATCAGTGCCAGTAGGTAAACCCATCTTGCGGGGATTGTACCAGGAACATAGTAGAAAGACAAAAACAACCACCGTACTTGCCATTCGTATAGATGCTGCCCAGACTTGGTTTTGCGAGGACTGCTAGGTCCATACACCGTTTCAAGATGACCCAGATCTCTAAACCTTTTTTCCATTCCACTGAAGTTGGTAAGCCCGGACCACAGCAGAAGCTATCGAAATCTTACACTGCGGTATTCAAGAAATGGTTTGTCAGAGGTTTAAAGTTAACCTTTTACACGACGTTGGCCGGCACATTGTATGTGTCATACGAGCTGTACAAAGAATCGAACCCACCCAAACAGGTTCCCCAGTCGACCGCTTTTGCTAATGGTTTGAAAAAGAAGGAGCTGGTTATTTTGGGTACAGGCTGGGGCGCCATATCTCTTTTGAAGAAATTAGACACGTCTTTGTATAACGTGACCGTGGTGTCGCCAAGAAGCTTCTTTTTGTTCACACCGTTATTACCCTCAACGCCTGTGGGTACGATAGAGATGAAGTCTATTGTCGAACCGGTTAGATCGATCGCTAGAAGAACGCCTGGAGAAGTTCACTACATTGAGGCGGAAGCGTTGGACGTTGATCCAAAGGCCAAAAAAGTAATGGTGCAATCGGTGTCAGAGGACGAATATTTCGTTTCGAGCTTAAGTTACGATTATCTTGTTGTTAGTGTAGGCGCTAAAACCACTACTTTTAACATTCCCGGGGTCTATGGCAATGCTAACTTCTTGAAAGAGATTGAAGATGCTCAAAATATTCGTATGAAGTTAATGAAAACCATAGAACAGGCAAGTTCATTTCCTGTGAACGATCCGGAAAGGAAGCGATTATTAACGTTCGTGGTTGTTGGAGGGGGCCCTACGGGGGTTGAATTTGCCGCCGAACTGCAAGATTACATCAATCAAGATTTGAGGAAGTGGATGCCCGACTTAAGTAAAGAAATGAAGGTTATCTTAATTGAAGCCCTGCCTAATATCCTAAACATGTTCGATAAGACGTTGATCAAGTATGCCGAGGACCTTTTTGCCAGAGATGAAATTGACTTGCAAGTGAATACTGCCGTGAAAGTCGTAGAGCCAACCTATATACGTACTCTGCAAAACGGCCAAACAAACACGGATATCGAATACGGGATGCTGGTTTGGGCCACGGGAAATGAACCAATCGATTTTTCAAAGACACTGATGAGTAGAATACCGGAGCAAACTAATAGGCGTGGTCTGTTAATTAATGACAAGTTGGAGCTTCTCGGTTCTGAGAATTCGATTTATGCAATTGGTGATTGTACCGCACACACGGGTTTCTTTCCCACGGCACAAGTTGCACATCAGGAAGGCGAATACTTGGCCAAGATCTTGGATAAAAAATTACAGATAGAACAATTGGAATGGGACATGCTCAACAGTACCGATGAAACTGAGGTATCACGTCTACAAAAAGAGGTTAATTTGAGGAAATCTAAGTTGGATAAGTTCAACTACAAGCATATGGGTGCCCTTGCGTACATCGGCTCTGAAACTGCAATTGCAGATTTGCATATGGGCGACTCATCATACCAGTTGAAAGGTATGTTTGCCTTCTTGTTTTGGAAATCCGCTTATTTGGCCATGTGTCTCTCTATCAGGAATAGGATTTTAATTGCCATGGACTGGACCAAAGTTTACTTTCTTGGAAGGGATTCCTCCGTGTAGTCCTTGTTTTATATATTCATTGTTCCAATTCAAATTGTTTACTATCATTTACGTATTATAACCAGTATTTCCCTTTATTGGTCATGGAAGATTCGCGTTACCCTTACTCGTTAACAGTGATATTATTTGTATATGTGATGAAAATTTAAGAAAAAAATAGTCGACAACACGCCGAATAAACAAAGGGTTTCTTCAATACCTGATATAGTAGCTAGAGGGCAGAAGTTTGAGGTGATATCTTTCTGAGTGTTGTTATTTTTGTAAGTCGTAACACGGAACTGTTTGCCTGTTGGAATTTTACGTTACTATTCTCATCGGTATAACTAGCTTATATTCACTTTGGCAATAGGTTAAAAAAAGCTCGTTCATTTTTTTAAAAACAGCAACGATGTCACACGAAGGTGAAGAAGATTTATTGGAGTACTCCGATAACGAACAAGAAATTCAAATTGATGCCTCTAAGGCCGCTGAAGCTGGAGAAACTGGCGCCGCCACTTCTGCAACTGAAGGTGATAATAATAACAACGCTGCAGCTGGCGACAAGAAAGGTTCCTATGTTGGTATCCATTCCACCGGTTTCAAAGATTTCTTGCTAAAGCCAGAACTATCAAGAGCCATCATTGACTGTGGTTTTGAACATCCTTCTGAGGTCCAGCAACATACCATTCCTCAGTCAATTCATGGTACCGATGTCTTGTGTCAAGCAAAGTCTGGTTTAGGTAAGACAGCTGTCTTTGTCTTATCCACTCTTCAACAATTGGACCCTGTTCCAGGTGAAGTTGCCGTTGTTGTCATTTGTAATGCTAGAGAACTGGCCTATCAAATTCGTAATGAGTATTTGAGATTTTCCAAATATATGCCAGACGTTAAGACAGCAGTCTTTTACGGTGGTACTCCAATTTCTAAGGATGCTGAACTTTTAAAGAATAAAGATACTGCTCCTCACATTGTTGTTGCAACTCCAGGTCGTTTAAAAGCGTTAGTGAGAGAAAAATACATTGATTTGTCACACGTCAAGAACTTTGTCATAGATGAATGTGATAAGGTTTTAGAAGAATTAGACATGAGAAGAGATGTGCAAGAAATTTTCAGAGCTACTCCAAGAGACAAACAAGTCATGATGTTTTCAGCCACACTTTCTCAAGAAATTAGACCAATTTGTAGACGCTTCTTACAGAATCCATTGGAAATTTTCGTCGATGATGAAGCTAAGCTAACCTTGCACGGGTTGCAACAATATTATATCAAATTAGAAGAACGTGAAAAGAACCGTAAATTGGCTCAATTATTAGATGATTTGGAGTTCAATCAAGTCATTATTTTCGTTAAATCTACCACAAGAGCTAATGAGTTGACCAAACTATTAAACGCCTCTAACTTTCCGGCTATCACCGTTCATGGTCATATGAAACAAGAAGAACGTATTGCTCGTTACAAGGCTTTCAAAGATTTTGAAAAACGTATTTGCGTGTCCACAGATGTTTTTGGTAGAGGTATCGATATTGAACGTATTAATTTAGCCATCAATTACGATTTGACTAATGAAGCTGACCAATATTTACATCGTGTCGGTAGAGCTGGTAGATTTGGTACTAAGGGTTTGGCTATTTCATTCGTTTCTTCAAAGGAAGATGAGGAAGTCTTGGCTAAGATCCAAGAGCGTTTCGATGTCAAAATCGCTGAATTCCCAGAAGAAGGCATTGATCCGTCCACTTATTTGAATAATTAATAAAGGAAAAAAGATACGTTTTTATATAGATTATATAAAGATTTTGTATTATTCAAACGAACAAAACAAACAAAAAAGGGGAAGTGGAAAAAAATTAGCAGTTATAGCGAAAGATTGAGTTTTTGTTGGAAAATGAACGTAGTGTAGTCATTTCGTGAACGCACAAGACAATTCTATTGGGCATCACATGGCAAAGCATGATAAGGAAATGAAGTTTTGGGAATGATTCTAAATTAACGTTTTACCCGTTATAGGAAGATATACAGTATATGTAAGTAAAAAGTTTTTTAATACAATAGATGTGCAAAGAAAAGTGAAGAGATTTCTGGAAAAAATCTTGAAATTTTCTTAACGGTAAGATTTTTGGAATCTAGAACGAGCACCCTTACCACCGAATTTCTTTGGTTCTGGTCTTCTAGAATCAGCGATCAACAAAGTTCTGTCGTAAGAGGTGAAGGCCTTCTTCAATTCGTTCTTGGATTGTTCGTCAACGTACTTTTGGTGGTAAGCGACTAAACCCTTAGCAATAGCTTGTCTGATGGCGTAGACTTGAGAAACATGACCACCACCAGTGACTCTAACTCTGATATCGATGTTGGAGAACTTGTCCAAACCAACCAACAATAATGGTTCGTAGACCTTGAATCTTAGGATTTCTGGTTCAACCAAAGTGATTGGAGAACCGTTGACCTTAATCAAACCCTTACCGGCCTTGACGTGGGCAACAGCGGTAGCTGATTTCTTCTTACCAAAAGTCTGTTATAAAACCAAAAATGAAAAACATTTCGTGTCACATGTTAGTAAAACAGAAATTCAAAATCCTCAAAAATATTATGAACTGTGTAAAAGGGTGAAACAAGTGAGGTACCCTGGCACTTCCTCTTTGGAGCATTCTGTTCAAAATTCATTGCAAGGGGAGCGAATGAATAAATAAGACCGCAAAAGACGCTCATTACTTTACTCCACAGAGAAATTAAGTATAATATTTTCCCATACAATTTATTGGTTATTTCTACTCGGTCTTTAACGTGTGAAATGGTGATCCGTTGTTCTAAAACTATGATTCGCATCTAGTGCTTGCCCCACCCGTCTTATTCAGGTGATATGATTCTTAAATTGAAATTATCTCACTGCATGGTTTCAATATCCCTCACAAATTCGTGACATCGTTTAAATTATTTAACATACTTGGACACTTGGGACGGCAGACATCTTGTTGCTTATTCTCTTGCTGTATTTTTCGAAACACTGCTAAATAAAAAGGTATATATTAAATAGTCTACTGCGTAACCTATACATTTTACATGGCATTTACTTTTGACTTTGCCAGTGTTACTCTCTGCGCTAGGATAATATTCGGTGGTATAGGCTCACGCGGCCTGGCCGGAACGAACTGCTACCAGTTCCGTTTCCCTCAGCTAGAGGGAAACAGAGAGAATTTCCGCCCAGGTCAAAGGCCACAGCATCCTTCTAGAGGAGGAGCGACAACCTAAGGAAAATTCAGTTTTTCCTAGATCGTATACATTTTTCAACCACTTTTTTTCACAATGCATTATTTTTCAACATGTATGGGTGTTTTTTCTGAATATCAGGCTTCTTTATGGAGTAAAACAAGCTATTAATATGTGACCCATACATTTCCTGTTACATCCTTACATATGTGTAGGCAATTTTTTGTAGTTAGAAAATTTAATTTTTTTCTAGTCGGAATAATCACAGTAGAGGTGTGGAAATCTTGGAAAATTTGAAATGATCGGATATTAGCTACTAATCCATTTAAGCTTGCAGCATTCTGTTCGAAGGGGTTTGAGAAAAGCATAGTACAGCACAGCAGGAATCGTACACAATGGGTATGTCTACTATAAAATAATTCAAATCATTTTTGTCATTTCATAGACCAAAGAAGCTCGCTTGTTACCTTAGAGGATTATACTAGTGCACAAAGGCATGCATAATACAACACACGTTATTGATAAACCTAGAGAGGCTAAAGTTATTTTCTAATAAATCATGAGATTTTTCTCCTTTTTACAATAACTGAGCAGTCATAGTAATGGCCAAGCAAATTCGAGACAGGACTGTTGTACCACTATTTGCTGAACTCATTGTTAGAGTCTTCTTAAATAATATGATAAATTTGGTGTCTAATTGAAACGTCCACTTTTCTGTATACTAACAATTTTTAAAATGGGATCCACCAATTGAATTATATCAGCCATTTCCAAGAATTTACCAATCTTAAAGAATCATTTCAGAAAGCACTGGCAAGAACGTGTTAAAGTGCACTTCGACCAAGCTGGTAAGAAGGTTTCTAGACGTAATGCTAGAGCTACCAGAGCCGCTAAGATTGCTCCAAGACCTCTAGATCTCTTGAGACCTGTTGTTAGAGCTCCAACTGTTAAGTATAACAGAAAGGTCAGAGCTGGCAGAGGTTTCACCTTGGCTGAAGTTAAGGCCGCTGGTTTGACTGCTGCTTATGCCAGAACTATCGGTATCGCCGTTGACCACAGACGTCAAAACAGAAACCAAGAAATCTTTGATGCTAACGTTCAAAGATTAAAGGAATACCAATCTAAGATTATTGTTTTCCCAAGAAATGGTAAGGCCCCAGAAGCTGAACAAGTTTTGTCTGCTGCTGCTACTTTCCCAATTGCTCAACCAGCTACCGATGTTGAAGCTAGAGCTGTCCAAGACAATGGTGAATCTGCTTTCAGAACCTTGAGATTAGCCAGATCTGAGAAGAAATTCAGAGGTATCAGAGAAAAGAGAGCTAGAGAAAAGGCTGAAGCTGAAGCTGAAAAGAAGAAATAGATCTAAAAACTTCATCAAAGAATTTTTCATCCACAATTTTTGTATTTTCCTTCTTTTTTATCTGTTCAATTTCATAAATAATATATATGTACAATGTATAAACGGGAAGCCATCACTTATAATTTATCATTTCCTTAACTTTATAGTCTGGGTGAGAATATGGTTTACAGTATTTTTACAAGTTAGCGCAGTTTTCTTGATATGATGGAACGAACATTATTGCATTAGTAGTCTGTTTGCAAGCTTTTCCTTCGAGCACAACGTGGCATTATATATAGCATAGAAGAGATGCGAAAGATGGTATTGAACAAAAAGAAAGTACTGTCTAATTGTATTAAAAGCGACTATATAGAAAAATTATAAAAAATTTTAAATGTTAGAATATGCAATTTCTTCTAAACAGTGCGGCACTTCTAATCAAATAAACCGAAACCCATGTCGTCATCGGATTCTTCTTTAGCTTCTTCTTCTTCCTTTTCAGCTTCGGCTTCACCGGCTTCACCACCAGCGACACCACCAGCGACACCAGCTGGGGCAGCAGCACCAGCGCTGAAGTTGACCAATAAGTCCTTCAAGTTTTGGCCGTCCAAAGCCTTAGCAAAAATATCAGCCCAGATATTTTCAACTGGGACATTGGCAGCGTTAGTCAAAGTCAACAACTTTTCAGAAGAGATTTCGATTTCAGAGTCAGCCAAAATCAAGGCGGCGTAAGACAAAGCGGATTCAGTAGACATTTCTTCTTGCTATTTTAGAGATAATCGGTTTAAGCTGTTGTATTGGACAAAGCGGACTATTTCTTTATTCTTTTGATTTCTTTTACTAAAAATTATTCAGAACAGAAGAGATCGCAAACTTTATAAAGATATTTTTTTCAAATACCATGTAAAGGCATTCTTTAAAAAATGAAAAAAAAAAAATCATTACAAAGTTGCGTGGTATCTTCTTACGATATTCGTACCTCACGATATGTAGCAGACATAGATGAGGCTACAGGGTTAAGGCTTCTTTTAAATGAAGTATTAGACAAGATACTAGAGTTTAATAAGATCACGTATGGTAATGTTATTTCTTGCTGTGACAATTTTAGAAACAGAAGGCATGTGAGTTTTCATATTACATTAATTAAATGAAATTTTTATAAGCTAGGCTACTGTTCAGCGAATAAATATTTTCAAGCCAGTTTTATGAGGCAGGAAACGTCGCATTCGAGCGGTAATCATGAGGGTCCCTGGTAGTAGGGCGGAGAGATCAGATCAGTATCCAACTTGATTTTTTTTAGAAGTGGTTGGAATTCTGGAGTTGGCGTATCTACTGCGCTAGAATTTTCGTTCTCCTCTTGCACTTGTTTGCTCTGTTCTTTTTCTACCACCCACCTGTCAAGCAGAGCCTGTGGAACATCCCTTGGTGGTAGCATAATCTCTATCATCCGAATTTTGTCATTGGTCGCAAAGTTTGGGTCACTGATCATGGATCTGAATTCTCCAACAGTAATAATTTTTTTCGTTTCGTAGTTCGTGCAACCAAATACTCGCAATAATCCCAAGTAGTTCCAAGGTTGGATATCGTAATAACTAGCATCTGACCTGTGATGCAAAAACCTGTCCACAGAGTAACCTTGGTTATTCATCACAAAAATATAAGGTGTCAATCCCCACTTAACAATTGTGGATAATTCTTGAACTGTCAATTGGAAAGCACCGTCACCCATAAACAGAATAACTCTATGTTTAGTTGCGGGGAATTTATCCTTGTTTATCTCTTGAACAGCAAATTCTGCCCCAAGACACGCCCCCATTGTATATCCGACAGATCCCCAAAGAGCTTGCGAAATACCTAGTGTACTTACCGGAAATCTGGTCTGGTTAACTCCAAATGCAGAAGCACCAGTTTCTGTTATGATTATGTCACCTGGTTGGAACCAATGGGATATTTCATTCCAGACCCATTCTTGTCTCAAGAGGACATTTCCTGCTGGGTAAGGTCTTGGAACCATCATACTGGGTTGTTCGCTTGGTTGGTAAGACAGTTTAGATTCATCAAGATTTGCTAATAGTTTCTGTAGTAGTAATTTAATGCTCAAGTCAGGATATGTGGCATTTTTCAATTTCACAGATGTAGAATATAGTAGCGCACAATTCTTAGTTTTATATTGGAAGTGGAAAGTTGACGTGCTGAATTCGGAGAGCATGCAACCAATGACGATGATAAAATCAGCAAAATCAACTACTTCTCTTACTTCTGGGGCTGATATCGAGCCCGTGAATACGCCCCCAAATTGCGGGTCTGTTTCGTTTACTGTACCCTTACCCATAGGTGTAACAAAAACTGGAAATTTAAGCCTATTACAAAGCTCTTTAGTCTCCTCGATTAAATTCTGTCGACTAGTACATGCATCTACGATGATTGCCGGATTCTGGCTTTTGTATATAAAACTCAATATTCGAGAAATAACTTCTTTCTCTACGTCTGGGTCGTTTTTATGCAATTGTAAATCCAGAGGTGTATTAAGCCTTGCTGATTCAATCGGGAGATTTACCTGGTTGACAGGCATGCCCATGTATACTGGCCTCTGTTCTATCCAAGCCTTTTTGATGCACTTATCGACTTCGTCGGCACATAATTCAGAGTCAATAATCAATGTTGTATAGCATGCTACATCACTGGCTATTCTATGAAATACCGTGAAATCACCATTGCCCAGAGTATGATGCAGTAGTAGTTGTTTCGTTTGTGCACTTGTTGGCGGCATACCCACTATGTGAAGTATTCCTACATGTTCAGCGTAAGATCCGGCCACGCCATTGATTGCCGATAATTCGCCTACACCAAAGGTTGTTATGAGACATCCCAAGCCTTTTAGCCGTGAGTATCCATCTGCTGCGTAGGCAGCATTTAACTCATTAGAATTACCGGCCCATCGTAAGTTCGGAATGTTGTATAGTTTATCCAGCAACGGCATGCTAAATTCTCCGGAGAGTCCAAATATGGTATGTATGTTCAGCTGGTTGAGCCGATGGAAAAGATAATCTGATATTGCTATATACTTCGGCAGTGCATATCTCTGTGTATAGCTAGAATTCATCTTCAGAATGACGACGGTGCGTTTTAGTAGTTATGTTCTTTCAAACCTTTTTTTTTTTCGTTTTATTATATTTTACTCTTTTCTACACAATATCGATAATGAATTACGAATTTGGTGCTTACCAAAAGGTTCAAAGATTACTATGCCGTAAAGTATGAAGAAAGGGAAATTTGTTCAATGCATCGCAAGTTTCATCAATTTTTCTTCTATGTGAGTGCTTTTAGCAACTGTTTGCAATAAAGAAACATAGGAGTTCTTACAGTTGCCAAGGTTCTGCATATGCAGTCATACGCTTGTGGCCGGTGAAAATTTGGGCGACCGCTGCCTAGAAAAGCAGCAAGTGAAATTAAATGAAGGAAAGAGGACGGTCGTTATACGTTAGGTTAACTGCATACGCTGTGTATCTGTGTGCAGAAGACAAATGCATATTATGTAATAGTAATGATACAATAGACTAAGAAATTTGAAGGATGAGATATATCACAAAGACGATGAAGGTGCAGAAACAAAATGTTTCAACCGTTCTTCAATGGCGGGCCGTTCCACAAGTGGAACATGGCCCAACTCAGTTTCCACGTCGAAGTCAAATATACGCAGGTTTTGTGCTTTTACGTAAGTGTCGGTATCACAACGTTTGATTTCGTCAAAATAGCTTGATAATAGACATTGTAGAGGTACCAATCTTTCGCAAGGGTGATACTTCAGAGTTTTTGTTAACAAGTCAAGAGTATCGGGATCTTCGGCTTTGAATATTTCAGCCAAAGTAATGGGCTTGATATTGGGGAAAACATGGTCTTCATAATTTGGGTTCATTCCTGAAATTTCATCCTTTGTGGGTATGCCCATTATCTTAATAATTTCCACCAACTGATCTATACCGCTTTCACCAGAGAACAAGGGCTTGCCCAAAAGCAACTCAGCAATGACACAAGCGCTTGACCACACGTCGACCTGGTTTGAGTAATTAGTGGCACCAAACATGAGTTCGGGAGCCCTATAGTACCTTGAACAGATGTAAGACACATTAGGCTGATCCGGTTTCAAGCATTTGGCACTGCCAAAATCGCAAATCTTGAAAGAAAAAGTTGTCGGATCCACCAGTAGGTTTTGCGGTTTTATATCTCTGTGACAGATTCGAGGAACGTTATGCAAATAGTTTAAAGCTTTGAATAGTTGGTATGCATAGAATTTAATTTCAACACGCGGCATCTGCATTTTCAAATTAACAAAATGACGAAGCCTTTGGTATAACGACTGAGGCATGTAGTCCAAAACCAGATTGAGGTATACTTCATCTTCTTCGTCCTTTTCGTAAAAGTAGTACTGTAGACCCACAGTATTTGGATGGCACAACATCTTCATAGTTTCGAGCTCCCTATTTTTATATCTTCTATCTTGTAGTACTTTCTTTATGGCAACTTTTTGATTGGTCTCAATTATTACAGTCGTGACTACAACACCAAATGAACCATGGCCAACCACTTCTGTCGTAGGATAACTGATGTCGATAGTTCCTCCATGATTTTTTCGGTCGACATCAGTTTCGCGGTCATGTTTATAAACCCGTTTATGAACTAAACCTATGTTAGTATATAATGTGATTCCCATAAAAAATGGTAGTTGATGTAATATGGAAAAATGTTCCGCTATGCTTCCTGATATTTCGTAAGCAAGTTTCTAAGATTAGGGATGCAATTTCATAAATCTTTATTTTACACTCTCTTTTTTTTTCTTTTAATTATTTTTTTTTGTGTCGCGATACTATGAACTGACAGTAGTTCCACTATTCACTCCGGTTGTGACGAAAGAAACATTCCTCCACTGGCAAGAACATAAAAAAAAAAATAAAAAATAATTATACATACTAGTCCTTTCCTTGGTTTTAATATACCTATAATCAAAATTAATCATTTTCTCAACCTTCTCTTTACTAAGCTTGCTACTAATATTTTCGTGCTTATTGGCAACTTTTCCATCTGTTTTACTGTCCGAGATATTGGCGTGTTCAATGTGATCAACTGCAATACCCTCCTTTCCCCCGTCTATCAGTTTAGATATTATAAGATTCTCTATGTCGTTGATGTACTCTGAACTGTTATTGAAATTAGGTACAGTATGGTGAACTTGAACGTCGCTTACCTTTTTGATTGTATCAGGCTTTCTCTTCTTCTTTTCTAGGGCAGTATTACTCTGTATAGATGTCTTGTGTTTTAGCTGAAGGTTATCTGAGTTATTGAAGGAAATCTTTCGCACTAGGCTTCTCAACACATCGGTCATAGTAGACTATTTTACAATTTTCACCTCTTCAATCTTGAGATTATTTTCAAGTCCCTTCCCCGCAGTATGGTAGAAACGGAAATACTTGTATGCAGCAGGGTTCTTATAGCACCAGTATTTTTTAGAGAATGCTTATTTAAGTTGCAAGATATAGCGACAAAAGGAGAACCAATCTTTCTCAGATCCGCCGCTGGAACAGCTCTCCGGTAGATCCTAACGGATAATGCTGCCCCTGGTTAGTTCCTCATCGGACGACTTTGCTCCCAGGGGCGGCCTTTGTCTTTCTCTTTTGCAGAATCAACTCTATTTTCCCCACCCCCCCGCTTTTTTTTTTTCATGTTCCTTTACCAATCTTTGAAAAATCACGAGATGGTGCATATTTGACAAGGAACGCTTAAAACATCGTGGAGTGAGTGTGGTAAAGGTAAACTGGTCATAGCGGAATTGGTCATAGCGGCGTAGTGCAGCGCAGCCACTAGGAGGATATGGTTTCCTTTCCTTCAATTTACTTGAGTATAAAATATCATAGTAAGCGAAACATTATACAACGATATGAGTCAAGATACAAAGGAGTATAGAGTTAAGAAAAATATAAAAATTGAAGTAGCTCATAGCTTGGAAGAGTCTAGGATGAAACTCTTGCCTTTTTCAATATTCTTGCGTAGCTCTTTGACCGCAGTATTAACGAGTTGTTCCTCTCTCGGAGACAGTTTTTCCAGAACACTGGTATCGATGGATACTACGCTACCATTTCTCAAAACAATTGGCAAGGAAAAATACTCAATAGAGTTGTCGCCAACTAATTGCTGCGCTTTCTTACCGTTTTTTAAGCCTGGTAAATAAACGAATGCGGAAAGTGACTCCGTTTCTGGTTTCTCATTATGGAAGCTCCTCAAAACTTCTTCAGCAAACTTGGCCCCCGCGAACGCCATGGACAACGTGGCGGAACCGGCGCCCTGTTTAGCTTTGACAATTTCATCACCTCCGAACTGGACCCTATGAATGAAGTGCTCGTACTGCTTATCAAGTTGAAATACCAGCGATTTGTCGGTGATTATTGGGATAATGGTTTCCCCTGAATGACCCCCAATAACAGTGACCTTTCTGTGCATTGTAGTTTTGTCTTGTTCTTGTCCAATTTTGGGGTTTTTTAGCATCAAATAATCTACCAAAAAGGTTTCTGCACGTACCAGGTCAAGGTTCGTCACACCCATAACGTTTCCAGGTTTGAACTTACCCATTTTCTTCAAAGTTTCCACAGCAATAGGGACCAAACTGTTTACAGGGTTTGAAATGACTAAAATCCTCGCATTTGGTGCGAACTTTCCAACAGCGGTTACCAGGCTTTTGACAATACCGGCGTTCATCTTGAACAAATCATCTCTAGTTAAACCGGGCTTTCTGGGAACACCAGCCGGTATTAGCACCACCTGAGCATTTGACAAGGTGTTCTCAATACTATCCTTATCATAACCGACACAACTTGAGTTGGTGTTGATGTGAGATAAATCCTTACCAATGCCTTCCGCAGCTCGGATATCGTACAACGCCAGCTCGGAAACGTAAGGGCTTAATTTTAGCAGTAATGATAGCGGTTGTCCCACGCCACCAGAAGCGCCAAGAATTGCGACTTTGACCATGTTTATGATTGTTTGTCTCTTTTTATTTTCTTTTGCACTGACAAGTGTTTTCCCTTGATTTACGAAGGCCTTGATTGTTTTATGCTTGAATTCAAACCCAGCAATTCTTCCTTTTTCCCTTAGTCTTTTATAGGCCGGCGAAATTTATGATGGGCAGTAAAACTCCAATAGTAACGAACCGAAGGGGTTCAAAAGTTGTCAACTCGTGGAAATTCACACGTAAGAAGGATACAGAAAATCTTGAGTAATAGACCATGCCAAGCATGTCCACTAGTCATAACGGCATTGCTCGTCATACGATAGGGTATTGAACACCTTTCGGCCGGACCGGCGTTAACTCCGGCCATATAAATGTGGTAAAAAAGGGTACTGCGCTAATGGCCTACAAGTGTTCAAAACCTCTTCTATATAATAAGTTATAGTGTTCTTGTACATATGTCGCAGGCGCGAATACGTGATGTGATTTTAGCTGTTTAATTTTAAATTTTGTTCTTTTCCTAAACAATTCACGGAAAATCAACTGAGAGATTTTTAATATATATAAGAAATACTAACAACAATAACAGCAGCTGTTAAGGGATCTTACTTATTATTTAGCTCATTTATAACTTCTCCCAAAGTCTTCTGTTTAATTCTCGAGGACTTTTCATTTTTAGCGTTAAACCGCTCCTGTAGTACTTTCCCACAGTTATAATGGGTGATGATATTTCTGCCTTCCCTGGTGAACCAGGAAATCGAATCTGTTCCAAAATTTGAAATTACTTTCTTGCAAATAGGACATTTATGGCTATCTGATAAGACTCCATACGATGACATGCGTTCATTGAGTTTGTATGTGGTGGCCACAAGCTCAACCTGGAGGAGTGCCTTTTCTAATCTGGTCTCATCCATCTTTGATGTGTGCTTCTTTAATAATTGCGACACCACCCTACCAATATCGTACAAGGAAATATCTTGAGGTAAATTTTTGTATATTTCCGCTGAATTCAATTTTGAACCATGGTCTTGCAAAAAATTCAGAATCAGCTTGGAGTTCCTATTGGAATCGTATATGGAGACTAACTTGCTGTACAAGTACAATAGAAGCTCTTCTCCCTTTGTCGAATCACTTTGGTACACGTCGTTACAGTAACTTGTCGCCGCTTTGTAATCATCTATCTCATCAAGTAATATATGCACAGCTTCCTTATGGTTTTCTAATTTTGATAAGGGGAAAATCTTTAGGTACTTTACGAAATTTAGTTGATTGGTTGGCAACTGGTCAGAGCCACTCTCAATAGCATCGTTCAATAACTTTAAAATTGTTCTAGGCTCATAGACAGATGTTGTTTCTAATAAAGACTTTAATTTGATTCTTGTGGAGGGAATATCTAAGTTTTCAAGATATAACTTGATCAGGACAGTATGCAATTTATTTCCCTCTAATCTAAAAGTACTAATTGCAAATTCTAAGTATTGTATGGCAAGTAACTTGTCGAACTTTTTGATGTACCCATACACTTTCAAATGGTCCCTACTGCTACAGGCTTGAGAATCATAAAAAAAAATCGAGGAAAGGATTTCTTTAATTGAGTCGTTGTGTCGATTTAGTAGCCAATCAGTATAAGTGAATATAACGTCTAACTGCGGGTTTGATAATTTTTTCAAATAATAAATAACTAATATTTTGACACCGTGATCGATTTTTTGGCGTTGTTTCTGGTCAGTATTATCATTTTCCAACTCATCGACCAAATCCGTGAGAAATTTCAAAGCTTCTTCATGATTACCACGTTTATAGTAAAAATCAATTAAATCTTTGAACATATGGCGTATTTTTAATTCGGTCACTATAACATGGGAATCGCAGTGGTTTTCTACACGAATGAATGGACCCACCATGGGGGGGTTATAGTAAAGATAACATTTGAATAAAACTGTATCTATCAGAGTTAACATTGTGTTAAGGTCAACATCATCGTGGTTGCTGATCAGAAAGAAATCAAAACTTTGCTTGATTTCACGGTCGCGATAGCACCAAGTTATGCGGCTTTCGTCATCGTTTTCCTTGCTTAATAAGTTTTGCAAATGTCGCCTTGTGTCAGTCAAATAAGGTAAACACCATCTGTTCAATAAGTGTGGCGGGATGTCATAAGTTTCCTTAACCTCCTCGGCTTCCTTCAACAAGCAGTGATGCTCTTGGCCCGTAATTTCCAATACCAAGCTTGAAATGGCTGAGGGAAAAACTTTCAAAATAACTAATTGAGGTGGAGCCCAAAATTTTATAAATAGGTCAAAAATACTCTTGATGATCATTTCTTCACATTTAGAACGAATCATTCTCGAGTTTCTACTCCTTTCTAGTTGTACCATATAATTTTGAAACTTATCGAAGATTCTTAGACACCACATCACTGTTAAATCCCTTAGTTTCATAGCACATATATCCAAGGATTCTTCTGGATTGTCCGAAACACATAACTCCTTAGAATGAGGAGAATCAATGAAGAACTTATAGAAAAGCACTTTTCTCCATAGTTGATAAAAATCAGGATCATTAATGTCACCACAAATAGACTCTTGATCATCATCTTCAGAGCCATCATCTACATGATAAGAGAATAACTGTACTTCGTCGTTTGAAGTCCATACTAAAAAGTAGGTTCCCGAGAGATTTTTGACCCATTTTATACCTTCTGGTATTTTTTGTTGCAAAAAAGTAAATCCATTTTCATAATCAACAAACTTGATGGTACTTGAATTATATAACATCAGGAGGTTGGACGACAAATATTGCATGTGATCGAATTCGGAATTTGATTCGGAAAATGTAGCATGGTCAGTGGCGATCAAAAATGGTTCCTCATTGTTATGCATTAACTCTACCTTGAAAATTTTTTTTGTAGCACCATCAATTATCATTGGGGTAGCGTCATTGCCGTCCAATTCAAAAGTATATCGTATTTTGTTGCCACGCTCGTTTCTTATGGTCCTATACCATAAGCTTGACATGCTCGACTTCCTGGACATTCTATCCATAGAAGAAAAGGATTGAGCATCAAAATGGCTATTCTTTTTGGGCTTCTTTTCAATGACTTTCTCCGCCTGCTCTTTGAGTTCGGTTAATGCTGATATCATATCTTTTGGGAATTTGTTTTTCACTGTTTTTTCTATTCTGATTAGAGAGGGTTTATTATATGGCCAATGATAGATACCTAAATCTGTCGCTAAGGTGATTCCTGTTTCACCAGGATATATGGACCGAATGGTTTCCTTTCTATACGATAACGATGCTTCCATCATATTTTTGTAAGTCCTACCCTCCCATATTAATACTCTCATCTTGGCAGTATTGATGGTTGAATATATTAGGTAAGTATTCTTTTCTTCTTTATTTTTGTGTGACCTTTCAAAGAGCCAGCAATGGTTTATACCTCTTCTGTCAATTATTCGATCATATTCGTGTAAATTTGTAGTGCTCAATAAAATTAAGGTTTCTTTACATTGTGCAAAGATAGTTGAAAGCTCGTTGGCAAAATAAAAGTTTTCAATCACTGGAGGCAAAGGATCATTTTTGGCGTTTTGTAAGAGATCAGGATATACTTGAAATAATTTGAGTGTATTGCCATCTCGAGAGTAAACTTCAACGTCACCATTTTTCTTTGCTAAAACTAATTTTTGTGACTGTTCAGTGGGCAAAATCGCAGTGATATCCGATGATTTCAGCGAGTGTAGCTTTTGAGCTCTTAACATTTAATTTTTGGTATAAATTGATATTTTGAAGGGTTTTTGCTGATCAATATAAGACCCGTCCGGTTGAAAAGATAATTGAACAGCCGTAAACCTAATTACAGGAATCGCTCTCAATTGGTAAGATTTACACGATTAGAGCTTGACTTTTGGCAGAGTTTGTCACAGTCCACGTTTTGTTTGGCGCCCTGGGGTCCTTTTCATAAAATATCGTTTACTACCGATTCGGAATTAATATAATCTGAGGGCCCCGAAAATGGCTTAGTTACACATATTATAACCAGTCTAATTAAAAAAGCAAGCACCTAGGACGGCATGTTAATGTATGGAAGAAGAGTATGAATTTGCAGGAGAGTGAGACAACCAAACTATCCAGTTATAGAAACTTATAAAGTGAAGCTTTTGTTATATAGTACAACGCATCGTATATCCCTCAAAGCAATAATACAGAAGTAGCGCAGCAGAATGATATTTTGAATTAAATTAAATACACACATGGCGCCAACTAAGGTTGGAAGGGAAAGAAGGACGACCAATATTATGTCTTTCCTTAGGTCCATTTTAAATTTTTAATATACCCGTTTGGTTCATGAGGTTTATCTCTATCTAGTCTTTGCTTAATGACAATACTATAGATACCGTAACTCAGTCCATCGTGTATAACGGTGGCTTCCGATCCCCATTCCCGCGATGTTATATCAAATCTTTTTACGCTAGGATACTTTTGTAGAGTAGGCAAAAACAACAACTCCACCTCTAGATCAAAAGGTGTGCCTTCCAGTAGGGGAAGGTTACCTGTAACATTATCTTGATTAGTTACATTTACAGGGGTTCTTCTCAATTTGTGAAATGAGCCACCAGAAGGCGCTCCAATTTTGAACCCGCAATGTCTTAAAACTAGTATTGGGTCTGAGTCATCAGAATAGATATCACATCCCCATATCTCATTATTTCTCTTTCTAGGAGATTCTATATTATTGAAACTTGCCTGAATATCTTCATATGTTATTTTTAGCGTTGCAATGTTATTGATATTTTGAATACCGATAGCTGGAAGGAACGGTGGTGGAAGAGTGTTGTCATAAAGGTTGTATGGAAAACTGTGCCTGTCTGAGTAACTTGTGGAGTCTTCATCAAAAGACCCTTCTTTGAAACGATTGTAATAAAGTGTACCCAAGTTTTTTAACTTGTTTGGATAGTGTTTCTCAGTGAAAGCAAGAACCGACTGTGAACTTACATTAGGCAGGTCGTAGGCCGAATTTCTGCCGTTTTGGTAATGCATATACTGCTCTGGAAAAGAATGGGTGTTGCTTTCTTGTCCCTCCTCTTGCTTATTTTTTGTTCTCGCCGAATTTAGTAGTGTTTCCTGTAGTTTATATATCTGGGATTGAGTCTCTCTGTACGCCCTATTAGGATCTTGTTCGCTTACCGACATTTTTATCTTATATTGTATTGTTACTTCTCTCAAAAAAAAAACTGCGAGTAAATTTTCCCTTACCTTCGTACTAAAATACCGTTATTTGTCAAAACGCTGTCATGGAATTCTATAGCACTTGATGCCGGAATGGAGATGCTTATTCTTGTGTTCTACATTCATGAAGTGCTGATACTATATTTTGTTTTCCCGAACCTCTCCCCTTCTGGGCCCTTTTTCCATTATTCACAATATTTTCATACCTTTACCTCCGTACACCAATCTTTATTTTTACCCCCATACCTTTGTATTCTGAAATTGAGAAATGATTTGTGGTGCTTTTTTTTTTGGACAATCTGCCTTCGTGGACAGTTTTGAAACGCTAGGCGACAGTTTTGCAACGGAAGGAAGTGGGAGAGCCCAGAAAGGCTTTCTCTCGATGGTGGATCATTCTTGCGCAGGCGGAGGATGGGAAAGCTCCGTTCAGGTTTGCGGCTTTTCTTTCTGGCATTTTCGTTCTCCCAACTGCGCAGGCAGACATAGCTTGACTTTACTCATGCTCGCATTAGGCGGGTTGAATCTCATAGCTTGAAAGATAGTATTGAATTATATTGAAGATTTTATAACTAGTGATAATTTCATTCAAGTTTTAAAGAAAGAATTAATAAGCAAACAGAACTCAATCAAAGGAAAAATGGCCGGTTTGAAAGACGTTGTCACTCGTGAATACACCATTAACTTGCACAAAAGAGTATGTGAAAGAATAAAAATATAATGCCCAAGGGCTTGTCATCTGAATGGTTAATTAAGAAGATATTTCTATAGTCAAGGAATACAATATCAAGAATTTGTACCACAGAAACCTATCAACAAAGATCATTGATCAAGATATATTTTATAATACGGAATTTGAAGACCATAATCAATATTATAACATCCAAGAGGGGAAAGATACACTTCGGCTGGACTTAAAGAGCGATGAAGACAGAAATAGTTATCTTAAATAGTGGAATCCTAGATTTTAAGTCGACAATTATCCATATCCCAAGTTTGACTAAATATGAATCAGAACAAATTGGGTCTCCAATATACAAAACCATTCATCAAGATTACACTAATATTAAAATGAACAATCGTTACTAACAAAAAATTTACCATTTTATTTTTAATAGTTGCACGGTGTCTCCTTCAAGAAGAGAGCTCCAAGAGCTGTCAAGGAAATTAAGAAGTTCGCCAAGTTACACATGGGTACTGATGATGTCCGTCTAGCTCCAGAATTGAACCAAGCTATCTGGAAGAGAGGTGTCAAGGGTGTTGAATACAGATTAAGATTGAGAATTTCCAGAAAGAGAAACGAAGAAGAAGACGCCAAGAACCCATTGTTCTCCTACGTTGAACCTGTCTTAGTTGCTTCTGCCAAGGGTCTACAAACTGTTGTTGTCGAAGAAGATGCTTAAATCAATTAAATAAAAATAATACTCATTTTATATTAATAAATATAAAGTAAACATTTTCGATTTGTATAAATCTCTTGTACTCAAGCCAAGACTTCTGTATTCATTGAAGCGGGGCACTCAGATCAATTTTTATCAATGATATCATCTGCTACGCTTGTACAAAGGGTTACCTTCGAATTATTTAAAAGATGCAAGTCTACGTATAAGTGAAGGCGATAAAAATGGATAAATCAGTGTAACTATGACTATAAGGTTATGTTGGCCACTCATCACATTAAAAGACTCCCAATATTCTCCAACAGAAACGAAGTATACCGTGCGTCTGATTATGGTCCACCAGAACGATGAGATCATAAAGACACAAAGTAAATGAGAAGTTTTACAATATTGAAAAAATACTGTAAAAGGATGGTCTTAAAAAGTAGTTTTGAAGTACTTCTGTTCTTAATAGACCAACGGAAAATTAAAATCTTCATCATTAAAAGTCCATAATTCATTCGCTTTCAGCAAAACATAGAGCAGCAAGAAGCTAAAGAAATGACAAGAACTATCGGCAGAGTGAACTCACTATACCATTAATCTTATCACCCGTTTATAAATCTATTCTTGTCCTTTCCAGTTGATATGATTCTGCTATTATCCTTGTTCCCCCCAAGGACTGCAGTAGAAGAGTTATGTTACAAATGTTGATATATATATATATATATATATATATATATATGTATGGACATTTGTGATGAAAATATATCTTGAACAAGCGCGATTAAGGTCATAATAAAAAATCACAGAAAATTTTTCAGGTCGCGGGCGTTCTCTCACCCGGCCGCCCAAAGTATTATATGAATCTTTAGGGCTTGTAGGAATTATCAGCATGATATGTACAATTAGAGTTTTTCTTTGGAAACATGCGACAGTAGACGTCACTCTTTGATTCAGAAGTTAGGCTAGGATGTACGCAAATAAAATAAAAGCAATGACAAAACTAGATTTACATATATTATATGTATATGTATGTGGAGGATATAACACAAACAGTGGAAAAGTGGTAGAATAATTAGTATTACAAGTGCACTGTCAATAAATCATTGGAACTGAATGCTTTGTTGCATGTAGGGCATTTTCTCATTCTCGCTGCCAATCGTTCCTTACAGCAATTCTCACAAAAGACATGGCCACAGGTTTTAATAGCCATGTTTTTCCAATTTTTAGAACACAGGGAACAATAAACAAGTGTACGGAAATTTGCTAGTTCTTCTACGAGTGCTTCATCGCTCGAGCCCTTATTTTTGTTGTTACCACGGAACAATGTATCATGTAGTTTTTCACACTTGGATTCTAGATGAGATGCCTTCTGCTTGAAGTGCTTCAATTCTATTTCTGTATCATTTAATTTAGTTTCTAGATGCGTCATATCTGCAATGCTTTTGTTACTTTCTTCTTGTAGCTTTTCTAATGACCTTTTCAGTTTAGTGGATGTATTATTTAAATCAATTATTTTTAGTGTCTCTGTTTTACTGGAATCAATTAACCTGCGTTCATTATTTTGAGAAAGATCCAGTTGTTTATGTAAATTTCCTATTTTTTGCTGTAGCAATCTATCAGAGTCCTTTAACTGTAGAATAAGCTCATTTGATTTACTGAGGCTTTTAGAAAGAGTTTTGATTTCAATTAAAATTGAATCTTTGGACCTCATCGCGGCAAAATATTTCTGATCAGCCTTAGTTTTTTCTACGGTAAGCTTGGATATAACAGATTCGTGATTAATAATCTCAGAGTACTTTTTATGAGTTAAGTCGGATAACTCTCTAAAACCCTTCTCTAAGTCTTGAATTTCCTTTATTAATGCATCTTGAGTCGACGAGGATTTTGTATCGTTTGATCTTTGATCAATTTTTGTCCATTGCTTCTTCAAAATATCAATTGCATGTTGTAAATCGCTCAACACTTCAGTCTTGGATTTTTCAGCTTCCAAAATGGCGATTTTGCTTAGTAAATCATCACGAGCCGTTCTTATTCTTACAACGTCCTTTTCCAATGAACTGTTCATTTCTACTAGGGAGTCGAGACTTTTCTGGAATTCTTCTCGGACCTTATTCGTATATATTTCTTTCTCTTTGGCTAAAACTTGAAATTTTGATAAAAAGGAACTATTGATCTCAGATAATTCTGCGTTTTGTTCAGTCAAATGTTGAATTTTTGCTAACAGGGACTCATGGTCATATGACTTGAAATCTGGGTCTTGGTCTGCTGCTGCTATCTGTTGCTTTTTTAAATTGGATACCTCAGAACGTGTTTTGATGAGCTCTTCCTCGTTTCCCCTTCTGATATTTTCAAGGTCTTTTATAGTGGAACTCAAGGAGTTTATCTCTGCCCGTAAATCAGAAAATTTCAGATCCAATTCTAATTTTTCATTCTCAGCATCTTCTTTTCGTTCATCCTCCGCCTGCACAAGTTCATCACCTTTCTCGGATTTTTTGGATGTATTATCACCATTAATTGCAGAGGAGTCTTTATTTCCAGATTTTATATTGTTTTCATTAGATTCTTTTTCATCTTCCCGTAATTCCTTTACAGCATCAGTCTTATCTTCCTTAAAAACACGTTTTATAGTAAAGGATTCATCTCTATCATACTTGCGAATTATATTTGTATAATATTCCTTCAAAGCAGAAATCTCCTCTGTCAATTGCGAATTTTCATAAAAGAGCTCCTCTTTACTTTTCCGCAAGTTTTTTAACTCCGTTGTTAATTCTTGAATATGATCCGAAGCATTACTATTAGTATTACTATCTGTCGTGTTTGGCTTCCCATATTTAGTCAGTAGCTTCATGAAAGAATCACTGCGCTGAACTATCAACGTCTCATCGCCTTGGGCTATTTCCCTACATAGTTGCTTCTCGTTGGCGTCTGTGCAGAATGTTTCGATAAACCTAGCTAAAGTTACTATCAGCGCCATAATATTTGCCAACTTGCGGGAAACATCTATGCACTCCCTTCTTGAAAGTTCATATTGCTTTCGCAAGGCTTCAAAGTCGACTCTTCGACGATTTATACATCTAAACAAAGCTTCTTTTTGAAACGCTATCACATCAGATTGAGTAAGCGGTTCACTAGGATCGCTTAATTCTAGCTTGATCTTCTTAGTAGCAGGCTCGGCCGTCATATCTGATTATTATCAGCTAGCACGATTAGCATAAAAACGATGAAAGCCCTTTCTATCTCTGTTAAAAACCTTGGGGCGCTCTCTGTTAGTTTACCGTTCAAACAACATCCATCCAACTTTTTTTAATCTTCTTCTTTTTTGTTTTTTCGCCTTCTTTAAGAAAGTTTCGTTGGATGTGATTATAATCACGTGATCAAATGCTTTTGTCACTTTTATATAATAACGATGGTTTGATCAAAGTACGATCAGTTGGTGCTTCATTTCAAAGTTAGAAGACATCCTTAGTGCCTATTGTCGATCTGCTCTTTCTTTTTGAATCCACTGAAATTAACGATCTCAGAATTTCACCAGTGATTTTCCCAATATTATCTTTCGTGGGTAGAGCAACAATTCTGAACTCGATTGTGCTTCGTATGCTATATACGCATTGTTGTAGCACTAAAGATCATATTGCTCATTAAGCATGGGTCCTGCCATACATAATCAACTATATGAATGTGGATTAAAGACTACGTCTCAAGATGGCTTCTTGATGGACAATTATGAAACTCAATTATTTCAATCGTTGAACAGGTTTATCAATTTCATAAACAATGCTAATCAGTCAGCTAGTAATAAAGAACAAAATACAAAATTTTGCAAATCCTCCTCAAATTTTTTACGCTTGAAACTACTAACGGTTCTAAGACAATGGTGTGATTCTTCACGAAGCAACTGTACACTGGAGGTTAGAGATGTTTTGACCCAATGGTGGGTCACACTTTTAAACTTTCTAAATTCTGACACCTCGCTTCAAATAGATACTGCCCTTGAATTGAGCTTGAGCATAGAACTAACTTCCGTGTGTCTCGAGTGCCTCAGCAAAATTATGACCATACTAATAATATTGCCTTTCCATTCATTCAGAGACATGGAAATATACTCACATCATCTTTTGCTGACCATTCATTGCATAACAAACAAGTTGATTTTGATTTCTAAAAACTCCAAAAAACTTAAACGTACAAATAGTGATGACAAGTGCTCTATAAACGACAAGAAGCTGCAATACCTTAACAAATATTCTTCCTTGCTGCGAGCATTCATCGGGAAATTAAATGCTTACGCATTTTTTTATCTACCAGAAGACTTTCATTTCGATACAATTTTGTTATTGACAGTTTCTCCTCAAATCTCTTCAAGTATTCAAACATCTTTGTTTTCATGGAAGAAGAGACAATATAAATTCACCGACGATCAGGGACAAATGATCCGCACTGAAGCTTTTGAAAATAAAGATACTAAATTTTTTAAGATCATTGTTTCTTATATTAAAAATGATTTTGTACTTATGTCATTTTATTGGCACTATTGGTATATCATACTTCAATTTATGAAATTCTCTGATTCAAATGTAGGAATTAAAAAATCGACATTGTCATGCATACCTGGCTCAGAAATTTTATTGACGCATGTAACCACTAGATTCTTGAATTCAGATTTGAATAAATTCACGCGGATTATTAAACAAACGCCGAATCCAAGGATAGCAAATGAGAATGTGACAGAGTCACATCCAAATTTCAAGAGTTTGAATAGTAGCAATGCTTTAATTACATCTGAAAGGATTAATGATTACGTATTTTCTAATTTTAAGACAATCAAATTATGGGAATGTCTTAGAAGCCTTTCAGGATGCATTCTTAAAGAAAATCATCCGGAATACCTGGAAAATATGCTTTCCTTACATGAGTCTCTATTGATAGACTATGTCTCCACTATTTCAGCGTACGATTATATTGCAGCGAACGTCATTTACAATAAGGTTCTCCAGTTTATTATTTTCCAGTTTGAAAGTTTACCTTCTCTGAAATTCATTCAATGGAGGTCGTGGTACAATGGGCTTTTGAGTATGTTAAGGACCAAAAATGTTAACTGCCAGACTGTTTCTTTATTATGCCTTTTCAATATTTGGAAGCACGTAACCATTGAGGACCGCGATGAAATAGTAAAAGTGCTGTTAAGTGATTTTTGGGAGTCATTGATTTTTGAAAACGAATTTCCTTTGATTAGAATTTTATTTATGAAGGTATTAGTTTTTAAAATCATTCCAAGTGTTCAAAATTCTTCTTCATTACGATTCTTGCCACATGATAGAATTAAACAACTATATGAAGAGCTACTGGTAAACAAGGAGGAGTTATTTGAGATGCAAAAACACGATTCAAATGATATAGTGGCGCATAGAAAGAATGCTCTCGTTTTTAATGGTAACTCACGTTTGATGATGATTCCAAAAAAACCAAATACAGAGGACCACTTAGTTTATAAGATTAATCATGATAAAAATTTAACTACAGAAAGATTTCCCTCTGTCAGCTCAGTGGCAAATACAAGACCTAACGTTATCTTGAAAAATGGTAAATACGCTTATGATATTTTGGACGAAATGACAAGTAAAGCTGCCTTTCTTCTTGCAGAAAAGAAGACCCGACTAAATCCCAAAAAAAATCACAAAATTATGGATGGCTACGAAGGAGGTCAGGAAAACGAAGAAAATGATGAAGACTCAGAAGATAGTGGCTCGCATAAAAATAAGAGAAAGGAAGGTAATAGTTCTTTATCGGCAACACTGAACACTTGGCTTTCAAAATTTTCAAGTACTTCTGAAGATTCACAGAAGAAGAAGGAACAGGCAAATGAATTAGGCAACGATTTTGAATATGATGAAGATGTGGCTGATTTTGCAGAAATTTTGCCGAAGCAGTCATCTAGTAATATTGAAAAAATTTTTAAGCATGGTAACAATTCAGGATCAATGGTATCATCTAATTCAAGTATCAAGCTCAATAGGAGGGAGAATTTATTGATAGGTCCACCAGAGTTGAGATTTTCTAATGAAATCAAGGAACACAATAGTATTGCTACAATATTCAAACTGGTATTTATTCAAACCAATAGAAGAGTCGTCGAAAAAATAGATTTGGCGAACATGAAATGGGGGACAATCCACGGAGGCAGTAAGTACATGAAGCCTTTACCCGTCCCGAAAGATTTGGTTGCGAGTGTTGCTAAGAACGAAAGTGAGACGAGAAACTTAGCTACCTTATGCGGTAATGGTCTAGATTTTGAGATACCGGTGCCTGATTTTAATATTTTTGGCAAATGTATGGAAGATGAGCAAGATGTAGCCAAAATTGGTAATCAGAATGTGGAAGATTTGAAAGTTACTGGGGGGCGGGAGGTGACAATTTGGAAGCAGATCCAAGATATGAAGTTGAGAACAAGGATACAAAAAATCTGTGTTTTAATTGAGACGTTCAATGCTACAGTAAGAGAATATTTTGAGTTTTCCAATCGATTAGAGCATGACGGTATATTTATAGATTTTGAAGTGAGGAAACCTAGTAGTAATAATTCTATTAATATCAAAGTCTGAATAATAGAATGAGTTACATACGTAAACGTGTAGTATTATTATTATTATTCTATTTCCTTTCCGTTTTTATTATTTATATATATATATATATATATATATTTGGGTGTTTATATTTAGGTAGGGCATAAGGATTTACTGTCGGCATGAACCTACTTGAACAAAAAAATAAAAATCAAAAGAAAAATAATGTAGGCTTTTGCACATCGACTATATATAAATATATATATACACACTTCTGTGCAGAAGAAAAGGAATAAAACGTCAAACTAATTTATTTCTTCTTGCAACGATTCCGACTTCTCCTTTAAACGTGCAATTTCGTCATCGATGTCCTGAATTTTCTTCAATAGTTCAAAATTTTTCTCATCGCCGTGGTCATCCTTGGAAGCGCCGGATTGAGCAGCAGCTTCGGCAGTAACAGAGTCGTTCTTCTTGACATCGCTGGAGGCTACTGGAGGCGATGCTCTGTATATGTCTTTCATGGTTAAAAGTTCTATGACTAGCCCAAAAGTCCTAACGACGACAAAGGTCAAAAACAAAGTTATACCTGTCAAATACATATTCCTTTGGGCAAAGAATTTCCTAGAAAGAACCTCAATTCTATCTTGAGCGATTATAGCGCCATTATTTTGAGAGGCGCTACTTAACTGCAGCTCTTTGTCGATGCTGTACACTCTGTTGATACAATCGATGAAAAGCAAAAGAATGAACCCAAGTATACACTTGATCGCAACTTGCACTGTGGAGGATTTGAACGGCTTTAATAACAGTAAGGTGAGAGGCCTACGGTATCTAGAAGGGATTGGTAGGGCTAGAATGGAGAACATGAAAATCTCCACCACTAGAATGGCAAAAACCAAGGTGTAATATAATGACATGATTCAATTCTGTGAATTCTATGGTTATGAGTATAATGTGACGTGGTTACCTTGGAAGAGCTCACTATTCTATCTTCCTACTAAATCGGGATTTGCTATATACCATTGTTATATACGGCACTTTTCCACTCTTCTTCCCCTTAATGGAGTGAAGCAGGCAGGGTGACCCTCTAGCTAAAAAAAGAAAGAGGCGAAAAAAGAGTGCAACGTCAACAACGCTAAAAGAGAAAGGGAGAAACGCGCAAGTGTTTACGCATAGAGGGTGAACAGGAGCAAGAGCATTTTGATAGCACACAGACTTTTAATAATAAAGCGGCAGAGAATGACTCAAATAAATGCGCGATGATATTGGGAAGAGGCTCAAGCAATTCGTGAGGCGCAACCAACGCCAGTTTTTCGTTGCTCGTGCACAGTGACACGGTGGCAAAATGGTCGACGTTGGCGCTTGTTTCGGCCACTTTGTTATTCGGAAGAGATTTTATATATAAGGCGGGCGCGGTAGCCAGAAAAGAGCGAAAAAGAGAGAACGCGGAAAAACTGAAACAAACAGATTGAGCGAAATAAACCTCGGCGGCTATGTCTCGTACTAACATGGATACAAGACACGCACATTCTGCTTTACTGGCAGCACCACAGAGTGCTACTGCAAATAGCAGGAGCAGCAACAGCAGCAGCGAGAGTAGTAGTAACAAAAACAATATCAATGTCGGCGTCGGTGACGATAGCGGTAATGTCAGCGCGGTAAGTATCGACGATGGACCCCACTTCAGGGATATCTTCCACTATGGACACGAGGAAAATTACAAACTTGCGAGCAGCGGTATCACTAACCTGAATTCTTCATCCCACGCCCACCAAACTTTGTCTCCCATTTCCATTAGTAATGCATCCACTCCGGAAAGTTTTCCCGAGCACCCTTTGGGCCTAGAACGGGAAACAGAGCCGGCGTTGGAAGCTGAAATGGAAGCGGAGGAACTACCACCACACCAAAGTAAATACCTTTTAAGCTCCATTAAGGCGACCAAACGATTAAAAGATGCTAGACCGTTTCTGAAGCCGGTTGATCCTATTGCTTTGAACATCCCGCATTATTTCAACTACGTTCAAACCCCAATGGATTTGTCTTTAATTGAAACAAAATTGCAGGGCAACGTGTATCATTCAGTAGAGCAAGTCACATCGGACTTCAAAACAATGGTGGATAATTGTTTAAACTTTAATGGTCCAGAATCTTCAATCTCTTCGATGGCTAAAAGGATTCAAAAGTATTTTGAAAAAAAGTTATCTGCAATGCCACCAAGAGTTTTACCCGCTTCTGCCTTGAAGAAAACAAGCAGAAACCGGAAAAAAAATGAGGATATGGATTCCCCACTTGTCATTAGACGTTCAGTTAGTACCACCAATGACAATATTGGGGAAAGCGGAAATAGAGAAGGCGTCAGTGGTGGTAGACCCAAAAGAACAATTCATCCACCCAAATCAAAAGATTTGTTTGATATATATGAAAACTCCAAACCAAAATCAAAGACTTTACAAAAAAAATTCAGGACTTGTCTGAAAATACTAAAGGTTTTGATGAGTAAAAAAAATTCGGATATAAATTTTCCCTTTTTACAACCTGTTGATCCGATTGCTTTGAATCTACCAAATTACTTTGATGTCGTGAAGAATCCTATGGATTTGGGTACAATATCAAATAATTTAATGAACTGGAAGTACAAAACAATTGATCAATTTGTCGACGACCTCAACCTTGTCTTTTATAATTGTTTCCAATTCAATCCAGAAGGCAATGAAGTCCATTCAATGGGCAAAAAACTAAAAGAGCTTTTCAATTTTCATTGGTTAGAGAACCAGGATATTTTGAATGAAATTGAAACGGATTCAGATCTTGAAGAGGATAACTATTCTTCTTCATATTCATCTGATGATGAATATGATGATGAAGACATAAATGAAAACGATATAACTAATCCGGCTATTCAATATTTGGAACAAAAACTGAAGAAAATGGAGGTTGAATTGCAACAATTGAAAAGACAAGAGTTAAGTAAATTATCGAAGGAAAGGAAGAGGAAGCATCTAGGTAAAACGCTTTTGCGTAGGAAGGCAATGAAGCATTCAGTTGACGATTTAAAGAAATCTATTACTGATAAAATCAATGAATTAAGTGATTTAGAAATGAATGGGATGATTCGTATCATTAAAAATTCATTACCCGCAGATGAAATACTAACTTCCAATGAAGATGAAATTGAAATTGATTTGGATATTTTAGATGAAGCGACTATTGCAAGAATTTATGAGAGATATTTTGAGAAAAAAAATAACAACAATAGCAAAAGAAAACTAAGTGGCAACTACTCGACTGCGCCAACTAACAAGAAAAAGAAAACCTTGAAATTTTTGGAAAAGGATGAAATCATAAATAATAATAATTATTCCGATTCTGAAGAAGACAGTAGTGATAGTAGCGACAGTGACAGTGATTAACAATCGAAATGGGCTTCATGCCCTAATTAAGGAAAAAAAGAAAAGAAAAAAAAAATTGGGAAGAATGGGGATAAAAAAGATTTGTAACATTATAAACAAAAATAAGAAATAATTGTTTTTACGTACTTATTGTAAATAAAACAAAGGGATAACGGACAAAAAGGCATCGTTTCTTTTGTACTATGATTTACGCAAATGGTAATTAATTAGAGGTATGCATATAGTTTTTATAATTGATTCAATGAATTTTTTGTTATCGTTTTTAATTTCGAGTAATTTCAGGTAACCAATAAAGGATAAGATCACTTTCCAATCGTTCAAGTTCTGAAAATCATTAGAGCTGGAAGTTAATCCCATTTCCTTCGGCAAATTGGCAGGTATTCGCAAATGAGCTAATTGGTTAATTTTCAACGAATTCTTGATAAGCCAGCTTATCGAGTCCATGTTCACTACTCGAGCTCGATCTAAGTTATGAATGTAATTGAAGTTTTTGTTCATTATATTAAACTGATTGAAATTCGTAAATGTTATTGTAAGCATCTTATTAATTTCCAAGTGAATGAGCTGTTCACCCAATTTTTGTAAAGTTTCGTTTCTTGTTTCAAATGTATTTCCTGTGCTCAAGTCTCCAGTCATTGGTACTCGTACCAACATATTCCTGCTTGTGGTATATAGCAGTTTAGTTAGTTCTTTAGTCGGTATGCGTTCCTTTCCTTTATATCCGTCAGGATTAACTTCAAGGACTTCACACAGTTTTTCTATCTTACTAATATTCTTTTTCGTCACCGTGTTTATAGTTCTGATGGGAATATACCTGCGAATCCCAGATATTCGAGCAACAGTAGTTGCAAACACTTTTGTCCTCAACATGTCGAGATTCATTATCTGATTTATTCTTTTATCCTGCTATAAAGAAACCATAGAAGAATAGAAGCAAAGGGGTAGTACGTGGCACCTCCTAAAGGTAATATTGTACTATTCCTAGTTCACTCAAGGTCTGCCTGTCTTATTCTCCACATACATTTTCTATAACTCTTTTTTTAAGTTTGTTTTTATTTTAGTTTGACACTACATAAATATGTAAAACTATTTTTTCAAATTATACAAATAGAAAATTATGATAAAGGTCAAAAAGAAAGAAAAGAATGACTTGTCTGTTTTCCTTCCCTACAAACTCTTGCAAAAGTAATCAATCGAGGCCAGCACAGAAAAAAAATAAAAGATAAATAAATAGGAATAAGAATATAATGCGAAAAACAATAGTGGTCAGGTTCGGTCAGTTCTCTTGCTTTTTCCTCTCAGCTAGCTCTGCGTAGAACTTCTCTCTCTTGTTAATCTTATCCATGTGGAATCCCCACCACCAGTAAGAGGCCATGACACCCCCGAGGGAGAACCCGAGGACGATGTCCATGATGACTCTTCTCTTGATCGTACCAGTAATTGGAGCAATAGCCATGTCTGTGTAAGTCGCTTGTAGTTAGTAGTTTGCAAATATCTTGCTTGCTCTAATTCTCGGTCCTAATTTTCCCTGAAGATAAGAGTCTCTTTCATCGATTCTTTTAATACCACAGGAACAAAGCGGGCATCGTGGTAGCGGGCCAATCAGGTTGCAGTAAATGAAGAGATATAGAGGAGGACTCTGCTAAAGACCATAACAAGGGTCTGCAATGATCTTGGACTAAATAAAGGTGTCTTACAATCCAAAAGAGCTTGAATCATTCCTTTTATGAGCTAAATAGCACCGTTTGCACCTTCTGATAACGCTTTACGGGTCACGCGCGGATTTTGACTCACATAATTCCACTTGCCCATATAAAGAGGGACTCATATGATCTTATGAAATCTTCCTTCAAGCAATTGTGAGACAACAGACGCACAAGGAAGATCGCCCAGCATGAGTATGTTATCTAGAAGATTATTTTCCACCTCTCGCCTTGCTGCTTTCAGTAAGATTAAGGTCAAACAACCCGTTGTCGAGTTGGACGGTGATGAAATGACCCGTATCATTTGGGATAAGATCAAGAAGAAATTGATTCTACCCTACTTGGACGTAGATTTGAAGTACTACGACTTATCTGTCGAATCTCGTGACGCCACCTCCGACAAGATTACTCAGGATGCTGCTGAGGCGATCAAGAAGTATGGTGTTGGTATCAAATGTGCCACCATCACTCCTGATGAAGCTCGTGTGAAGGAATTCAACCTGCACAAGATGTGGAAATCTCCTAATGGTACCATCAGAAACATTCTCGGCGGTACAGTGTTCAGAGAGCCCATTGTGATTCCTAGAATTCCTAGACTGGTCCCACGTTGGGAAAAACCAATCATTATTGGAAGACACGCCCACGGTGATCAATATAAAGCTACGGACACACTGATCCCAGGCCCAGGATCTTTGGAACTGGTCTACAAGCCATCCGACCCTACGACTGCTCAACCACAAACTTTGAAAGTGTATGACTACAAGGGCAGTGGTGTGGCCATGGCCATGTACAATACTGACGAATCCATCGAAGGGTTTGCTCATTCGTCTTTCAAGCTGGCCATTGACAAAAAGCTAAATCTTTTCTTGTCAACCAAGAACACTATTTTGAAGAAATATGACGGTCGGTTCAAAGACATTTTCCAAGAAGTTTATGAAGCTCAATATAAATCCAAATTCGAACAACTAGGGATCCACTATGAACACCGTTTAATTGATGATATGGTCGCTCAAATGATAAAATCTAAAGGTGGCTTTATCATGGCGCTAAAGAACTATGACGGTGATGTCCAATCTGACATCGTCGCTCAAGGATTTGGCTCCTTAGGTTTGATGACTTCTATCTTAGTTACACCAGACGGTAAAACTTTCGAAAGTGAAGCTGCTCATGGTACCGTGACAAGACATTATAGAAAGTACCAAAAGGGTGAAGAAACTTCTACAAACTCCATTGCATCCATTTTCGCGTGGTCGAGAGGTCTATTGAAGAGAGGTGAATTGGACAATACTCCTGCTTTGTGTAAATTTGCCAATATTTTGGAATCCGCCACTTTGAACACAGTTCAGCAAGACGGTATCATGACGAAGGACTTGGCTTTGGCTTGCGGTAACAACGAAAGATCTGCTTATGTTACCACAGAAGAATTTTTGGATGCCGTTGAAAAAAGACTACAAAAAGAAATCAAGTCGATCGAGTAATCGAATTTACGTAGCCCAATCTACCACTTTTTTTTTCATTTTTTAAAGTGTTATACTTAGTTATGCTCTAGGATAATGAACTACTTTTTTTTTTTTTTTTTTACTGTTATCATAAATATATATACCTTATTGTTGTTTGCAACCGTCGGTTAATTCCTTATCAAGGTTCCCCAAGTTCGGATCATTACCATCAATTTCCAACATTTTCATGAGTTCTTCTTCTTCATTACCGTGTTTTAGGGGGCTGTTCGCACTTCTAATAGGGCTATCACCAAGCTGTTCTAATTCGTCCAAAAGTTCAGTAACACGATCTTTATGCTTTAGCTCGTCATAATCTTTCAATTCATAAATATTTACAATTTCGTCTACGATATTAAATTGCCTCTTGTAGGTGCCTATCTTTTCCTTATGCTCTTCATTTTCACCGTTTTCTTGAAACCAAACACCGAACTCACTACGCATTTCTTTCATAGGCTCATATAATACTTCTTTTGACGTCATTTGATCAAGTATTTTTGTTATTGCGTCGTCCATCTCCCCATCTTTTAGATCAAATTGATTTTCTGCACTTTCTTTTCCACCAGATGCTACCATTTGATCTAATAATTGTGACAATATATCATCAATATTATTATTTTGGCCACTGCGTTGAGATTCCTTGGTTTCTTCGGCTAGGGATGTATCAACTTTATTACCATTTTCCTTTAACCTGTCTAGCGTATTGGAAACAATGTTTTTAAATCCCGGATTGCTACCATTCAGGGTCCCTTTATCAGTGCTGTTACTTTTCAAACTACTACATCCTTGCTCCATCTGTTGACGAGGTACTTTAGCTGCCTCTTCTAGAGCACTAATCAGTTTATTAAAATCTTCTGTCTTCACATTATTCTCGTTACCGTTATTTTTCATCAAATTTGCGAACTCATTTTGCAAATCTACCATCATTTCTTTCAATTCTGGGTCCTCTTCAGATTCATTAGCTACCTGTACGCCATCACTGTCCTTACTTTCGGCATTCTTCTCTTTGTTTTCACTATCGTTGTACACAGAACCCTTCGCTTGCACATCATCGGGCTCTGCTTCATCCAGTTTAGTGGGATCTTCATCTAAAAGGTCATCCAAATCATCAAAATTATCGTACTCGTTTTCATTCATTACTTCGTGTTGTATGTTTGGCATTTCTTCTTTCCGTCAATACTTCGGTTCCCACAATTTGTAATTCTTTCTTCACTTTATATCTCTCAGAAACCGCGTTTAACATCTGGAAATTAAAAATTATTCCTGTCTCCATAACAAACATTTAAAAAAAGAAGAGAAATTTAGCATAGGATAAGCACACACTGGCACCATTTTTTGGAAGCAATATGAGTAGTTTGTGTCTACAGCGTCTTCAGGAAGAAAGGTAAGTAGTAGTTTTCCTCCTTTTATGCTTACATTCTGTAGGCATACACAATTTCATCCAGCGGTATACTAACAAATCGATGAACTTAACTTGTTTTACTTGAATAACAGAAAAAAATGGAGAAAGGATCATCCATTTGGATTTTATGCCAAACCAGTTAAGAAAGCTGATGGGTCCATGGATTTACAGAAATGGGAAGCTGGTATCCCAGGCAAAGAAGGTACAAACTGGGCGGGTGGTGTGTACCCAATTACAGTCGAATATCCAAATGAATATCCTTCAAAACCTCCAAAGGTTAAATTTCCAGCCGGATTTTATCATCCAAACGTGTATCCAAGTGGCACAATATGTTTAAGTATTTTAAATGAAGATCAAGATTGGAGACCCGCCATCACGTTAAAACAAATTGTTCTTGGGGTTCAGGATCTTTTAGACTCTCCAAATCCAAATTCCCCTGCTCAAGAGCCTGCATGGAGATCATTTTCAAGAAATAAGGCGGAATATGACAAGAAAGTTTTGCTTCAAGCTAAACAGTACTCTAAATAGAGGGAATCCATCTTTCCCATTCTTCCTCCTTTTGTACTTTATTTAACTAATGTCGTTGTGTAACAAAAATAGAGCAAAATAACATTATTTACAAATTCTCAAAAATAATTTTTTGCTCTTTGTTTCTTATGCTAAGTAAATAGAAAGATATTTTTTGTACCATTTTCTATAAGTATGGCAACTATATACACTTTAATAAATCTATTGGTTAGTAGAATTTTCATTCATTTTGTAGTGAATGAAACTATCCAACGTAGTAAAGCAATCATGGCATCTTTCTTTTAGTTCGGGATTTTTGTTTTTATCAACCATTTTGAATTGCTGCCTCAAATTTGGTACAACTTGGTCTTTTAGAATAGATAAAAATCCACCCCTTACAAATATTGGTTCATTATAGTCGTAAGAGGCATCCCCGTAAATTTGGAAAAGCGAATTTGTCATTTCTATCAAAATTTCAGGGCGAACATTCAACTGTGTTAAAGTTTGTATGAAGAACTGCCCAATCTCCTTATTTGCATCAATTTGTCCCTGAATCATAGCATATGTGCTTAGTACATTAATACATTTTTGTTGTAACTCAAGGTCATTATTATTTTGGAACTCTTCAATAATTCCCCTAGCGAATCCTGAATTGTTCAGCATTTGGACATTGATCAATGCTCGATTCTCACTTTCAAACGCTCCATCAGGAAAGATGAGTTTCAGAAGCGCCCAAATACAGCCCATTCTTCCTATTTTAATACTCAAATCATCTTGGCTGTCCAACTGTGTAACATAACTCCATAAGGTGGTTAACAACTCTCCAGAGAGCTCTGTTAGAGATAGAGACACAAAGAGCCAGATCAGATTGTTCCATCCGATCAATATTCGCGAGGTGAAGGTATCTTTCAAAATCATGAAAACGTGAGGTAAGAAATTTGTTAAGGTATTGATTAGCTCCTCTGGAATTGCTACTTCCTGTGATTCTGGTGATTCATATTTGGATGCAACTATCTCAATGATTGCGGTGATAAGATCAATTGCTATTTCAATGCTTTGCAATTTTATCATGGATTCGTTACGTTTCGCATTGTAATCCTTGATCTTAGTTATAACCTTACTGCTTTCATCTTTACTAGTAGCAGGTCCAATTTCTACAGGGTTATTAATGTCATTAACTAACTGTACTGGATCAATGTTATTAATGGAATGACATACAGAGTGGATCATTTTGTTACATTGATCATAAGTTATTTTCATGTCAAGGAATTGGCAATGGATACCTTCAATTAGAACTTTTGTTAATTCATTAGCTTGTGGATGTAAAGCCGGAGATAGCCCGTTTAAGAACTGTGATAGAAGTTCATTGTTGGAAACATGATCAATAAATTCAAATGATTCGGAACTCAAATCATAAATGAGATCAAGAGTGGTATTGAACAGATTAATTGGCAGTTTCTCGACACCATATTTTAATAGCTGTGAAATGACCTGAAAAATTTCATTTATTTTACTTTCCGTTAATATCTCATTAAGAATATCGTCGGATCCATTAGACAGAGCCACCACTAACGACAGTAAGTTATCGGCAAAATCGAATAACAACCTTTTAGATTCTATTTTGGATTTTCCTGCAGGTTTTAGCTGCGGTTGCTGTTCTGCTGCTTGCAAAGCGGATAACGATTCAACAATCCTGCCAAAATTACTTGTTATACTTGTCCATATATCAGATCTCCAAAGGTAGATTGACACATCATAACCTTCTTCCAAAGACAAGTTCCTTAATAAGCCGAACGACTCCACAACTATGTCCGAATTAGAATCGTTCAGCAATTTATTCAAAATGATAGGAACTAATTTCTCTTTCAGTAAAAGTTGTCTCATATGTGCATCCTCACAAAGAACACTGATGGAACTCAAAGCAATACTTCTATCATTAGGCACCACACTTGACAAATTCTGCAATAGCGGCTGGAGTTTTTTATTAACGACGTTGGTATCTTTATTATTGTCATTTGACCCAGCTTTGCGTAGTGGATTTAATCGAGACGAAGATGCTCTTGATCTTTTCTTTGATCTGCCCATTCTTTTCTGCCCTAAAAAGTCGATTTCTGCGTCCTTGTACAAACTCGAAAATCTGATCGAAAGTACTTGGAATCCAGTAAGAATAATGGGGGCGTTGCTACGAAGATTTAATTTTACAATACATAGACCTTTAAACAATGGTAGATAAATGGATGAGATGAGATGAGATGAGATGAGATGAGATGAAAAATTTTCTGAATAAGAGAACTACTCGTTCTAAATGATTATTGTACATTTTGCATAGAAAAATGGCAATAAACAGGGCAGTACTATTTCATCATCATCACTAAACATTAGTTGGCAAACTTATTAAGCCAACAGTACTTGTGACTAGAATTTTTTATTATATCGCCAATATTTAATGATAAACATAATATAGTAATACCAAAAATAATTATGATAACTTATACAAAAGAAGTGTAAAGAAAAGGAAAGAAGTAATCAAAGTAACTCAAAAAAGGTTAATGATTACGATGTTACAATCGCTCTTGACTTATCTGTACTTGTGGAAACCAATGTCGTTAGCCTTTTCTCTGAAACATTGACGACAGATGTTTAAGTCGTACTTTCTGACCAAACCAGTGTGGGAGGAGCAGACACGACATTGACGGGAACCTTTACCGAATCTTCTTGGGTGGGAGAACCAAACGTTTTCGTGAGCCATTTTGTATATATTCTATAACCAATAAGTTTTCAAAATTGAATAGAAAAATGTTAGTATTATAATTTTTGCAGTTTTTATGTTTTCCAGGAGTTCCATGGACGTGTACAATAGAATTTTTCGACTATCGAAGTTAAAAGGAAATAAATATAAGCTTATGCTATGGCTCATTGTATTTGACATAATTTGAAGCTTTGTTGATGTTTGATGCTTGTTGCTACATTCAATAAACACATCGTCTTATTCCACCATGGGGCCACCAGAAAGGCTCCCCCCTACTGCTAGCCACAGATATTTTCCTCGAATTTTCAATTCTTTTAGTTGTAAATTTTAGTTACAAATCCAAATCAGCGCAGATACTTTCCTGCTGTTCCTTCATTCTGCATACACGTCCCTTGTCTCTTCAATCCGCGTTTCCACATACATTTAGCTATAGTTTCTTTCAAAGAATTTCTCAAACTACTAATCCCAATACCTAATAACCACTTCTTGTACTGACGGTTATACCTTTAAGACTTGACGCTTTCCCAGGCAAAATGTAACATTTTCCACCGCGCTGTTCGTACAACGCGAGAAGATCTTTATAAAGAGTACCCAGATGTTCCCCCCAAGTGAAATAAATAGGCCTACTTAGGACTGGGTGTTAAAATGTACGGATGGAAAAGTAGACTCGATATTCAATTACAGCTAAGAAAAATTTTCAGTTCTGCTCATCTCATCACCAGTAAAAAAATGTGTGAGTTAGAAGTTGATATGAGTTGTGATATTAATCGCAGAAATTTATTTGTTAGTTGAAGAGCGGTAGTTTTACGCAGGCATCAGAATGGCAGGTCATTCACACAGGTCATCATTAAAAAACGGACACAAATCTTACAAATCCAAACATGCTTCTAAAGGTGCTTTGAAAAGATTATACAAGGGGAAAGTGGAAAAAGAACCCGTGGGCACTGGCAAACCAGACAAACAAGTTTCAAAATTGCAACGTAAAAACAAGGCAAAACAATTAAGGGCCCAAAGGATCTTGGATTCCATTGAAAACAGGAAATTATTCGAAGGAAAAAATGGCGCTGCCAAAATCATTACTATTGTTCCGTTAGTGAATGATTTAGACCCATTGGACATTCTTTACAAGCTATTAAAGTGTGCAGATGATGAAGAAATCATGGTGCAGGAAGTAGACTCAAAACGTATATTTAATGTTCATATAAAGAAGTTTAAAAGCAATCTTAAAATCATAATTCCAGACATGACCAATTTTTTGAACATTTTAGATTGCGCTAAAGTAGCAGACTTTGTTGTGTTTGGGCTCAGTGGTGTCCAAGAAGTCGATGAAGAATTTGGTGAGCAGATCATCCGTGCGTTAGAACTACAAGGTATTGCTTCATATATCGGTGTCATAAGCAACCTCTCAGCAGTCCATGAAAAGGAGAAATTCCAATTGGATGTCAAGCAATCCTTAGAAAGTTATTTCAAGCACTTTTTCCCAAGTGAAGAACGTGTTTATAATTTGGAAAAAAACTCAGACGCTTTAAACGTCTTGAGAACATTGTGCCAGAGGCTACCAAGATCAATCAATTGGAGAGACAATAGAGGTTACGTAGTCGCTGACTTTGTTGATTTCGTTGAAACCTCTCCCGATTCTGGTGACCTGGTAATTGAGGGGACCGTCCGTGGTATTGGCTTCAACGCCAATAGACTGGTCCATATTCCTGATTTTGGTGACTTCCAACTGAATAAGATAGAAAAAATCAGTGAATCTTCGCAGAAAAGGAAAATAATAAAGGAAAAAGCTACAGATAGTCTGAGCTTAGAGCTGGATTTACAAACAGTTTTCGAAAGTAATATGAATAGAGATACTTTGGACGAATATGCCCCAGAAGGCACGGAAGATTGGTCAGATTATGACGAGGATTTTGAGTACGACGGTTTGACAACCGCGAGATACGACGACCATGGCTTCTTGCCAGGGAGGGAACAAACATCAAAAAAGGCGGCAGTTCCTAAGGGAACTTCTGACTATCAAGCGAAGTGGTACTTGGATGACGTCATTGACGCAAATGAGGAAGAAGAGGCAGAACAGACCAATGGAAAGGATGAGACAATGATGGAAATTGATGATGAAATGATGGTGGAGCAAGACAATGAAGAGGTAGCAGGCGACGAAGAATATGACATAGAGGATAATGAAGGATTTGAAGAGCTTTCACCCGAAGAAGAAGAACGTCAACTGAGGGAATTTAGAGATATGGAAAAGGAGGACAGAGAGTTCCCCGATGAGATCGAACTAGAGCCCAGTGAATCTGCCATCGAACGTTTGAAAAGGTATAGAGGTTTGAAAAACTTATACAACTGTGATTGGCAAGTTGATGAAAAGGACCCATCATCACCAGCGGAATGGAAACGTCTATTAAGGATTGGCAATTACAAAAACACTAAAAACAGAATCATAAAGGAAACCAAGAATGAAGCACAGGCCATTGCAGGTGATCGTATTAGGATGTTCATCAGGTTTCCTAAGTTTCTGCTTGAAAAGATTCAAGATCCTAAACAACTATTATTTGCTGTCTACGGATTACTACTTCATGAACACAAAAATGCGGTAGTCAACTTCTCTCTACAAAGATGGGAACAATATGACAAACCTGTGCCTTCTCAGGAGCCTATCGTAGTACAATACGGTGTTAGAAGATACACTATTCAACCTCTATTTTCTCAAGGCTCTAACAGTCCTAATAATGTTCACAAGTATGAAAGGTTTCTGCATCCAGATACAGTATCAGTTGCCACATGTATTGCTCCCGTAGATTTCACCCAGTCACCTGCAATTTTTTTCAAGCCATCACCAACAGATGCCAAAAATATTGAATTGATTGGTCACGGTACATTCCTGAATGCAGACCATTCAAGAATATTAGCAAAGAGAGCCATTTTGACCGGTCATCCATTCAGATTCCACAAAACTGTGGTTACTGTACGTTACATGTTTTTCAGACCAGAAGATGTGGAATGGTTCAAGTCTATCCCACTGTTCACCAAATCAGGTAGGTCAGGTTTCATTAAAGAAAGTTTGGGTACGCATGGTTATTTCAAGGCTACATTTGATGGTAAATTATCTGCGCAGGATGTTGTTGCTATGTCCTTGTACAAACGTATGTGGCCCATGCCTTCGTTACCTTGGAATGGTATGTAAAGTGATAAAAATATACACGTATATATATATATATATATATATATAAGTACGTGAGATCTATTTGTATAATATAATGCTAATAAAATAGTATCAACGATACTGTTGATAAAGGTAAGTCGATACCTGTTCCGTTCGCATCAAATACAAATGCCACTTATTTTGTAGAGGTATTAATGCATTATGTGAAAATTATGACTTTTTATCAAGCAAAATAAATTTGCTACTTGTGCCCTTTTTCTTTCTTTTTTTTTTTATTTGATATGCGTGCCTTTAGCATCCTCCAATTTGATAAAAGTCGGCTTGCTATTAGTCGCTGACAATAAGTTGTAATTGGTGTTAGCTTCATTTTTAATTTTTTTTGAGCCATACAAGCCATCGACATAGTAATTATTTGTAATCTTAGTCTCATAATCGAGTATGATTTTTTCAAAGCTCAATAACGCCTTCTTTAACGCATCGCCTACAGCCTCTTTTTTCGACCTGTTATAACATTCACCTCTCGAGGACAAAGTAATTCTACCTAGCCCACCACACTGTGTGTTGGTGCCATCCTTTAAGGTAACCTTTACTTGGGCTTCTGCCACAACTGTATACTTGACCTCACTAGTGTTGGTGTTTTCTCCATTATTTACTGCGGTGAAGGGCTGGCACTCCCGGGCCTCAACATCTATAACATCCATTCGCCAACCATCATACCCGAATGTTTCATTAGCGAACTGAATGAGAGCATGCCCTGGTATCAGCTTAGATAAGTTGTGCTTCCCATATTTATTATTGTGGTAAATATTGTACGTGTACCTTTCGATCTTGGACTGTAGAAGCCCAATCCTCTGCACCGACCAAGCGCTGGCAGGTCTTCCATTCCAATCTTCGATGATTTGGAACTCTTTTATATCCAAGCCCGGTGCTGTGCCGTATGTAGTCGAATCATACGATATGCTCGAACTGGGCTTCGCTTGTATCGTCATTATTTTGTCTGTTTATCCTGAAATATGCTCTTCTCCTCTACGTAACCCTTTAATGGTCCAAAGCATGTGCTAAACTGCCACAGACTCCCTCAATGATGTTCTTATCCTTCCTTGCCGTTACTGCTTCCTATCATATCTGCCCTTGCCAAACTGTGGCTTCCTCTAATCAATTTGCCCCAGCACATTGAAAAGCACGTGACGTGACACCAACTTGAAAGACATTAGTGTCCAACGCGATATAATGGTCAATAAAATACCCAATTTTATCAAGTGAACATGATATTATTCAATACTATAGTACTTTAAAGAAAACTTCAACAAGTTGCTTCATTGCTATATTATACAATTATGGGTGATGCCGGTCGGCTAACCTTTCTTTCGCAGCGCCACATACAAGAACATATGGTAATTACTAAGAACTTTTTGGAAACTATTTCCATGAAGAAAACAAAATTTACTGGCTTCTGTCTTCGAAGTAAATTTAGCGAACTTGATACTTTCGTTTGGACAGTCGTTTAGATTTGCAACTGTCTGTTCTTATTTCTTGCTATTATTACCAGAAATAAAGCCTAAAGCGCGTGGTTCTTACGAAAAAAATAGACCTTGCACATTAACAGGGTTTAGACATCACAGAGACTGAATACTGGAGAGAAGACAATTCTTGTTCACGACTTCGAGTGATTAATATCTATAACAACCCTCCTATCAAGAATGGACATCATTCAAGGACTGATACAGCAACCAAAAATTCAATCTGTGGATGAAACCATTCCGACGTTGTGCGATCGAGTTGAGAACTCCACTTTGATTAGCGATAGGAGATCCGCTGTGCTGGGATTAAAGGCATTTAGCCGGCAGTATAGAGAATCAGTGATTGCATCCGGGCTAAAACCGTTGCTCAATACTTTGAAACGTGATTATATGGATGAAGATTCGGTAAAGGCTATATTAGAAACAATTTTGATTCTTTTCATCAGAGGCGATGGCCATGACGACTTAACTAGAGGTTGGATTTCTCAACAATCGCGGTTGCAGAATGGCAAGTATCCCTCACCATTGGTGATGAAGCAAGAAAAGGAACAAGTAGATCAGTTCTCGTTATGGATTGCTGATGCTTTGACGCAGTCTGAAGATTTAATTCACCTACTTGTTGAATTTTGGGAAATCGATAATTTCCATATTAGATTGTACACAATTCAATTACTAGAGGCAGTGATGGCCACGAGGCCGTTGAAGGCGAGAAGTGCTTTGATTTCACTTCCAACGAGCATATCCACAATGGTCTCACTCCTAGATGACATGCATGAGCCCATCAGGGATGAAGCTATTTTATTATTAATGGCAGTAGTGAACGATTCACCTCACGTTCAAAAATTGGTTGCTTTTGAAAACATTTTTGAAAGGCTCTTTTCCATCATCGAAGAAGAAGGTGGGTTAAGAGGCTCTCTCGTCGTCAATGATTGTTTATCGTTGATCAATAACATCCTGAAGTATAACACTTCTAATCAAACTTTATTCCTTGAGACAGGAAACTTGCCAAAACTGGCACACCTTTTGAGTGAACCAATATCTCAAGATGAAGTTTTTTTTTGGAATGATCAAAGGATAGTTAATATCAATACAGCTTTAGATATCGTCAGCCTAACAGTAGAGCCAGGAAATACTGTCACCACTAAGCATCAAAATGCGTTGCTTGACTCAAGCGTATTAATGGTTGTGTTGCGACTTGCATTCTTTCATAATATCCCAAAAAAAGTTAGACCGGTTGCTCTTTTGACTGCCGCAAACATGATTAGAAGTAATGAACATGCACAGCTAGAGTTTAGTAAGATCGATGTTCCATATTTCGATCCTTCATTACCTGTAAACTCTACTGCAAACGGTGGTCCAATTAAATTAATTCCTGTAGTCAGCATCTTGATAAATTGGATGCTCTATGCCAACTCCGTTCACACGTTTGATACAAGAGTTGCGTGTTCTAGACTATTAAAGGCTTATTTCATGGATAATTTTGATCTTCAAAGAGATTTTTTACTAAAACAAGTCCAATTGTGTAATAATTCAACAAATAATGTCGGCGACAATGCTAAAGAAAATGGTGGTTCTAACAAATCTGATAAAGAAAGTGATTCAGATAAAGATACCGACGGGAAGGATGGCACTGAATATGAAGGTTCTTTCAAGGCAAATCTATTCGAAGTCCTGTTAAATTATGACGCAGAATTGAATCTGAACCCTTTTAAATTATTCTTCACAACTGATATTTTTATGTTTTTTTTCCAACAGGATCACAAATATAGCGAAGAACTACGTGAAATAACAAGAAATGTTACCACCGGTAACGATCTCGAAGACGAAGAACCCTTAAAGGCAATTCAAACAATAAGTGAATTGCTAACTACTTCCCTTACTGCTGCTGACATAAGAATTCCTATTTCCTACTTAACGTTCCTAATATATTGGCTCTTTGGCGACTTTAAGGCCACGAACGATTTTCTTTCGGATAAATCCGTGATTAAATCCTTGCTTTCCTTCTCTTACCAAATTCAAGATGAAGACGTTACTATCAAATGCCTTGTAACAATGTTACTAGGTGTGGCATACGAGTTTTCCTCGAAAGAATCTCCATTCCCAAGAAAGGAATACTTCGAATTCATCACTAAAACTTTGGGAAAAGACAATTATGCTTCTCGAATCAAACAATTTAAAAAAGATTCATATTTCTCAAAAGTTGATATGAATGAAGACAGTATACTAACTCCGGAGCTTGATGAAACTGGTTTACCAAAAGTTTATTTCAGCACTTACTTCATACAGTTATTTAATGAAAACATATACAGGATCAGAACTGCATTGTCTCACGACCCTGACGAAGAGCCAATCAATAAAATATCTTTCGAAGAAGTCGAAAAATTACAGAGGCAATGTACAAAATTGAAGGGTGAGATAACTTCTTTGCAAACAGAAACGGAAAGCACCCATGAGAACCTCACCGAAAAATTGATTGCGTTGACTAATGAACACAAAGAGTTGGATGAGAAATACCAAATTTTGAATTCCTCACATTCTTCGTTGAAAGAAAACTTTTCCATTTTGGAAACTGAATTGAAGAACGTCAGAGATTCCTTGGATGAAATGACGCAACTGAGAGATGTACTGGAAACTAAGGACAAAGAAAATCAAACTGCTTTACTGGAGTACAAAAGCACAATCCACAAACAAGAAGACTCTATCAAAACTTTAGAAAAAGGACTTGAAACTATTTTGTCTCAAAAGAAAAAGGCAGAAGATGGTATAAACAAAATGGGTAAAGATTTATTCGCTCTGAGTAGAGAGATGCAAGCAGTTGAGGAGAATTGTAAAAATTTACAGAAGGAAAAAGATAAAAGCAATGTCAACCATCAGAAAGAGACTAAATCACTAAAAGAAGATATTGCGGCAAAAATTACTGAAATAAAAGCTATCAATGAAAATCTGGAAGAAATGAAAATTCAATGTAATAATTTATCAAAAGAAAAGGAACATATTTCGAAGGAACTTGTTGAGTACAAATCCCGCTTTCAGAGTCATGACAATCTAGTAGCGAAACTAACAGAAAAATTGAAATCCTTAGCAAATAACTATAAGGATATGCAAGCTGAAAATGAGTCTCTAATAAAAGCTGTAGAAGAGTCAAAAAACGAAAGCAGCATACAATTGTCTAATTTGCAAAATAAAATTGATTCTATGTCACAGGAAAAAGAAAATTTTCAAATAGAAAGAGGCAGTATAGAAAAAAATATCGAACAACTAAAAAAAACCATCTCTGACTTAGAACAAACGAAGGAGGAAATTATCTCAAAATCCGATTCTTCAAAAGATGAATATGAGTCCCAGATTAGTCTCTTGAAAGAAAAATTAGAAACGGCGACAACAGCAAACGATGAAAACGTGAATAAAATCTCAGAATTGACTAAAACTAGGGAAGAGCTGGAAGCCGAGTTAGCAGCTTATAAAAATCTCAAAAATGAACTTGAAACAAAACTAGAAACTTCAGAGAAAGCTTTGAAAGAAGTTAAAGAAAACGAGGAGCATTTAAAAGAAGAGAAAATTCAACTCGAGAAGGAGGCCACTGAAACCAAACAGCAACTCAACAGCCTACGTGCCAATTTAGAATCATTAGAAAAAGAGCATGAAGATTTAGCAGCTCAGTTGAAGAAGTACGAGGAGCAAATTGCCAACAAGGAAAGGCAATATAACGAGGAAATATCTCAATTAAATGATGAGATTACTTCCACTCAACAAGAAAATGAATCAATTAAGAAAAAAAATGACGAACTGGAGGGCGAAGTTAAAGCAATGAAGAGCACTTCAGAGGAACAATCAAATTTGAAAAAGTCAGAGATTGATGCCTTAAATTTGCAAATTAAAGAGCTGAAAAAGAAGAACGAAACGAACGAAGCCAGTTTATTGGAGTCAATCAAAAGTGTAGAATCAGAAACGGTAAAAATTAAAGAATTACAAGACGAATGTAACTTTAAAGAAAAGGAAGTTAGTGAATTGGAAGACAAACTCAAGGCCTCAGAAGATAAGAACTCTAAATATTTGGAGCTACAGAAGGAATCGGAGAAGATAAAAGAAGAACTAGATGCTAAAACGACTGAACTAAAAATTCAATTGGAAAAGATCACTAATTTATCTAAGGCCAAGGAGAAATCAGAATCTGAGTTGTCTAGATTGAAGAAGACATCTTCTGAGGAAAGAAAAAATGCAGAGGAGCAATTGGAAAAATTGAAAAATGAAATACAAATCAAAAATCAGGCCTTCGAAAAGGAAAGAAAGCTACTTAATGAAGGATCTTCAACAATTACACAAGAATATTCTGAAAAGATCAATACTTTGGAAGATGAATTAATTAGGCTACAAAATGAAAACGAATTAAAAGCCAAAGAGATCGATAATACGAGGAGTGAACTAGAGAAGGTTAGTTTAAGCAATGATGAGCTTTTAGAAGAGAAACAAAACACAATAAAAAGCTTACAAGATGAAATTCTTTCATATAAAGACAAAATAACTAGAAATGACGAAAAGCTTCTATCAATAGAGCGAGATAATAAACGAGACCTGGAGAGCTTGAAAGAACAACTCCGGGCTGCACAAGAATCCAAAGCTAAAGTTGAAGAAGGGCTGAAAAAACTTGAGGAAGAATCTTCAAAAGAGAAAGCAGAGCTTGAAAAGTCTAAAGAAATGATGAAAAAGCTAGAGAGTACGATTGAGAGCAATGAAACGGAGTTGAAATCCTCAATGGAAACCATAAGGAAATCAGATGAAAAATTAGAACAGTCGAAAAAAAGTGCTGAGGAGGATATTAAAAACTTGCAACATGAGAAGTCAGATTTGATATCCCGAATCAACGAATCTGAAAAGGATATTGAAGAACTGAAAAGTAAACTGAGGATCGAAGCAAAATCTGGCTCTGAACTAGAAACCGTAAAACAAGAGCTAAATAACGCACAAGAAAAAATAAGGATCAACGCAGAAGAAAATACAGTTTTGAAATCTAAATTAGAAGATATAGAACGTGAACTCAAAGACAAGCAAGCCGAAATAAAAAGTAATCAAGAAGAAAAAGAATTACTAACTTCGCGCCTCAAGGAATTAGAACAGGAATTAGATAGCACCCAACAGAAGGCACAAAAATCCGAGGAAGAACGTAGGGCCGAAGTCAGGAAGTTTCAAGTCGAAAAGTCTCAACTTGATGAAAAAGCCATGTTGCTTGAAACTAAATACAACGATTTGGTGAATAAAGAGCAAGCATGGAAAAGGGATGAAGATACTGTTAAAAAGACAACCGATTCTCAGAGACAAGAAATTGAAAAGTTGGCTAAAGAACTGGATAACTTGAAGGCAGAGAACTCTAAGTTGAAGGAAGCTAACGAAGATCGTTCGGAAATTGATGACTTGATGCTCTTGGTTACTGACCTAGATGAGAAAAACGCCAAATATCGCTCAAAGCTGAAGGATTTGGGCGTTGAAATTAGTTCGGATGAAGAGGATGATGAAGAAGATGATGAAGAAGACGAGGAAGAAGGGCAAGTGGCATGATAGAGTTAAAATATGTGCATAAACAAATCGCTTGAACGATCTGTTTGATTATGTGGGCAGCACTACTTTTTTGTAATTATATATGCATATATACATTTTACTGACACTAAATGTTATATTTTCTATAACATCTAACATTACTTCACGCCTTCTAATTAAAGTATAGTTTGTGCAAACAATATGTGAGCTCACGTAGACAATTGTCTAATATATCATTAATGTCCCTTGCATAGAACTTCCTTTTTTTTTCTCAGCGTCGCAATATCTCTGTCGAGAAACGCTTACGCATTATAATAAGCCAAGGAAAAATAGCGAAAAGCCGATGCAGATCTACAGGAGTGATGAAAGTACTAAAAAGATCAGAAAAGGGAATATTTGTCAAATAACCAAGTCGAAATGGAAAAAAAACATGTCACTGTGCAAATACAAAGTGCTCCCCCCTCCTATATCAAATTGGAAGCAAATGAAAAATTCGTATATATTACAAGTACAATGAACGGCTTATCTTATCAAATTGCGGCTATAGTTTCATACCCAGAAAAGAGAAATTCATCAACTGCAAATAAAGAAGATGGTAAATTACTGTGCAAGGAAAATAAACTAGCATTGTTACTACACGGAAGTCAATCTCACAAGAACGCTATTTATCAAACTTTACTAGCAAAAAGGCTGGCCGAATTCGGATATTGGGTACTAAGAATAGATTTTAGGGGCCAAGGTGATTCCTCAGATAACTGCGACCCTGGCCTTGGTAGGACGCTCGCTCAGGATCTTGAAGATTTGAGTACAGTATACCAAACAGTATCTGACAGGTCTCTTAGGGTGCAATTGTACAAAACTAGTACAATATCACTGGACGTGGTTGTGGCACATTCTAGAGGATCTCTTGCCATGTTCAAATTCTGTCTAAAATTACATGCAGCTGAATCTCCATTACCGTCTCACCTGATCAATTGCGCTGGAAGATATGATGGGAGAGGACTTATTGAACGCTGCACACGACTGCACCCGCATTGGCAAGCAGAAGGTGGGTTTTGGGCGAATGGTCCACGAAATGGCGAATACAAAGACTTTTGGATACCATTAAGTGAGACTTATAGTATCGCTGGCGTTTGCGTTCCGGAATTTGCCACGATACCACAAACTTGTTCAGTAATGTCCTGCTATGGCATGTGTGATCACATAGTGCCAATTAGCGCAGCCTCAAATTATGCAAGGCTTTTCGAGGGCAGACATTCATTGAAACTTATTGAAAATGCGGACCACAATTATTATGGCATTGAAGGTGATCCCAACGCGCTAGGCTTACCGATAAGGAGGGGTAGAGTCAACTACTCACCACTAGTAGTTGATCTAATTATGGAATACCTGCAAGATACATAGACCATACAACTACATATTAATCTAAGATAAGTCTTGTGCTGAGTTTGGTCACTTTGCGGGATCACCCGCATAAAGTCGTCGGCATTGCAGTTTAAGATCAAATAGAGGCAATACTACGCTGTGAGACGATATTTCTGATCGTGATTAAACTGGTATTCCACATGTTCAGCATCCATTAGCCGTTAGAGATAATTCATTTACGTTCCTTTTTTCTCTTGCGCTTGAGATTGTTAGATTGTTAAATTACTACTGCTTTGTTTTTCCATCCGATTAGTATAATCAACAGATGAAAAAATGAAAAAAAGAAAACAAAATCAACATAACTTGCACAAGATTGAGCCATCGGAAAATAAAGCCCATTGTAATTCATATAACTAAACATCATATCAAGTGCGATTGGTCTGCAAAATCGTGCTTAACATTCCGAGACACAACGTAAATCCCAGAAACACAAGCATGTCTAACCAAATATACTCAGCGAGATATTCGGGGGTTGATGTTTATGAATTCATTCATTCTACAGGATCTATCATGAAAAGGAAAAAGGATGATTGGGTCAATGCTACACATATTTTAAAGGCCGCCAATTTTGCCAAGGCTAAAAGAACAAGGATTCTAGAGAAGGAAGTACTTAAGGAAACTCATGAAAAAGTTCAGGGTGGATTTGGTAAATATCAGGGTACATGGGTCCCACTGAACATAGCGAAACAACTGGCAGAAAAATTTAGTGTCTACGATCAGCTGAAACCGTTGTTCGACTTTACGCAAACAGATGGGTCTGCTTCTCCACCTCCTGCTCCAAAACATCACCATGCCTCGAAGGTGGATAGGAAAAAGGCTATTAGAAGTGCAAGTACTTCCGCAATTATGGAAACAAAAAGAAACAACAAGAAAGCCGAGGAAAATCAATTTCAAAGCAGCAAAATATTGGGAAATCCCACGGCTGCACCAAGGAAAAGAGGTAGACCGGTAGGATCTACGAGGGGAAGCAGGCGGAAGTTAGGTGTCAATTTACAACGTTCTCAAAGTGATATGGGATTTCCTAGACCGGCGATACCGAATTCTTCAATATCGACAACGCAACTTCCCTCTATTAGATCCACCATGGGACCACAATCCCCTACATTGGGTATTCTGGAAGAAGAAAGGCACGATTCTCGACAGCAGCAGCCGCAACAAAATAATTCTGCACAGTTCAAAGAAATTGATCTTGAGGACGGCTTATCAAGCGATGTGGAACCTTCACAACAATTACAACAAGGTTTTAATCAAAATACTGGATTTGTACCCCAACAACAATCTTCCTTGATACAGACACAGCAAACAGAATCAATGGCCACGTCCGTATCTTCCTCTCCTTCATTACCTACGTCACCGGGCGATTTTGCCGATAGTAATCCATTTGAAGAGCGATTTCCCGGTGGTGGAACATCTCCTATTATTTCCATGATCCCGCGTTATCCTGTAACTTCAAGGCCTCAAACATCGGATATTAATGATAAAGTTAACAAATACCTTTCAAAATTGGTTGATTATTTTATTTCCAATGAAATGAAGTCAAATAAGTCCCTACCACAAGTGTTATTGCACCCACCTCCACACAGCGCTCCCTATATAGATGCTCCAATCGATCCAGAATTACATACTGCCTTCCATTGGGCTTGTTCTATGGGTAATTTACCAATTGCTGAGGCGTTGTACGAAGCCGGAACAAGTATCAGATCGACAAATTCTCAAGGCCAAACTCCATTGATGAGAAGTTCCTTATTCCACAATTCATACACTAGAAGAACTTTCCCTAGAATTTTCCAGCTACTGCACGAGACCGTATTTGATATCGATTCGCAATCACAAACAGTAATTCACCATATTGTGAAACGAAAATCAACAACACCTTCTGCAGTTTATTATCTTGATGTTGTGCTATCTAAGATCAAGGATTTTTCCCCACAGTATAGAATTGAATTACTTTTAAACACACAAGACAAAAATGGCGATACCGCACTTCATATTGCTTCTAAAAATGGAGATGTTGTTTTTTTTAATACACTGGTCAAAATGGGTGCATTAACTACTATTTCCAATAAGGAAGGATTAACCGCCAATGAAATAATGAATCAACAATATGAGCAAATGATGATACAAAATGGTACAAATCAACATGTCAATTCTTCAAACACGGACTTGAATATCCACGTTAATACAAACAACATTGAAACGAAAAATGATGTTAATTCAATGGTAATCATGTCGCCTGTTTCTCCTTCGGATTACATAACCTATCCATCTCAAATTGCCACCAATATATCAAGAAATATTCCAAATGTAGTGAATTCTATGAAGCAAATGGCTAGCATATACAACGATCTTCATGAACAGCATGACAACGAAATAAAAAGTTTGCAAAAAACTTTAAAAAGCATTTCTAAGACGAAAATACAGGTAAGCCTAAAAACTTTAGAGGTATTGAAAGAGAGCAGTAAAGATGAAAACGGCGAAGCTCAGACTAATGATGACTTCGAAATTTTATCTCGTCTACAAGAACAAAATACTAAGAAATTGAGAAAAAGGCTCATACGATACAAACGGTTGATAAAACAAAAGCTGGAATACAGGCAAACGGTTTTATTGAACAAATTAATAGAAGATGAAACTCAGGCTACCACCAATAACACAGTTGAGAAAGATAATAATACGCTGGAAAGGTTGGAATTGGCTCAAGAACTAACGATGTTGCAATTACAAAGGAAAAACAAATTGAGTTCCTTGGTGAAGAAATTTGAAGACAATGCCAAGATTCATAAATATAGACGGATTATCAGGGAAGGTACGGAAATGAATATTGAAGAAGTAGATAGTTCGCTGGATGTAATACTACAGACATTGATAGCCAACAATAATAAAAATAAGGGCGCAGAACAGATCATCACAATCTCAAACGCGAATAGTCATGCATAAAATATACATAAATAGAGGAACTTTACATGTATCCATATACTGAAAAATAGATAAAACAATGAGATAATATTTATTAACTTCTACGTAAATAAAAAGTTACATAAGGATCAACCTTTTTTTCTTTATTTTCTTTTTTTTTTTTATTTTTCATTTTCAATTACAAACTAAGACATAACAGTAAGCAGTGCTTTTTCTGTGCATGTTTTCCTCTTTTTATAATGATATTGGCTAAAATAAAATTAACAAAAACAGATGAGTGATATAGATTATATTCATTACAGTTCGTTTTCCTAACTCACATAATAATAGCTTCCTTTGGAACATTATCGGAGATAGACTTATGAGGTAAGACTTTACCACCGTTGATGTAGATTTCGTCCTTAACTTCAACGTCGTCACCCAAGACAGTGACACCTTCCAAACGACACCATTGACCAACGGTAGAGTTCCAGCCTACGATGGTAGATTTGACCAAGGAGTGGTTCTTGATGGTGGAGTTGCACAAAACAACAGATCTGGTGATTCTAACACCATCACCGATGGTGACATTAGGACCGATAACCACGTCTGGGCCAATCTTAGCAGTGGAGGAAATCTTAGCGGTTGGGTCGATCAAGGCATTACCAACAATGTTGGCACCTGTAGCCAATTTTTTTGGTTGTCTCTTGGCCAAAGAATTCAAGTAAAGAACGGTACCAGACAAGAAGTCCTTTGGTTGACCAACATCCATCCAGAAACCTTCCAAATCGAAGGAATATAGTTGTTTTTCTTCGACCAAGATTGGGAAAGTTTCCTTTTCAATTGAAGTTGGCTTCATTTCAATCAAGTCAATGACTTCTGGGTTTAAAATGTACAAACCGGCGTTAATTCTGTTACCAACAAATTCCTTTGGCTTTTCAACAAATCTGTCAATCAAGTTTGGAGTAGCTATATCATGGACAATGACACCGTATTTAGAAGGTTCGTCGACCTTGGTAGCAACAATGGTACCTTTACCACCGTGAGCTTTGTGGAAGTCAGCCAATTCCTTGAATGGATATTCGCAAATGACGTCGGAGTTTAGGACGAAAAATGGAGAGTTGTCCTTCTTCAAAACATCTTCAGCCAATTTCAGTGGACCTGCAGTACCTAATGGTTCAGTTTCTACAGAGAAAGTGATGTTGACACCATATTCCTTTTCGTACTTCTTCAAAGTTTCCACCATGACTTCTGGTCTGTAATTAACAGCAAGAACGATGTCAGTAACACCAGCGTTGGCTAAAGCCTCGATTTGGTGTAAAATCATTGGTCTATTACCGAATTCAACCAGTGGCTTTGGAACGGTCAAAGTTAAAGGTCTCAATCTGGTACCGTAACCACCGACTAAAATTAAACCTTTCATTTTTCAATTATATATGTTTTATTTGTTGAAGTTGTAGCTTGTCTTGTGCTGATAATATTTTGTTTGTATAGTCAACAAAATATTTGGACAGAAGAAAAGAGTTAGCGAATGTAAAGTAGTTTGCACACTTGATGAACGTTATCAAAGTCAAAGAGGTGAGAACAAGATAGACAAAGAAAAAAAAAATACAGTTTTGGAGAAAAGAAAACAAGACTATGTGAAACTTCTAACAATGACGTGAAAAGTCTACTATATATATGTTTACAAGAGCGCCACGAGGCAAGGAAAAAAAGAAAACAAAGCGAGAAACCACCAGCTTACTTTACTACCGGTCAGCTGTGGTTCTGTGTCTGTTCGTCTGTTTGTTTGTTTGTTTGTTTATTGCTGCGCTGTTCATGCTGAAAAACGACAAAAACAAAGAAAAAAAAGTTTTTCAGAGATTGAGATAAAAATAAACGTGGTGGCTCCCGAGGCATTTCTAGCTGGCCAGCAAGTACACGGTGGCCGTTTCTTTTGGCGTTTTTTTTTTCTGTTTTCGCGTTCTTCATGCTGTGCGTTGCTGGTGAGGTGGCGTGGACGGTTTGGTTTAGGCAATGATAGAAAAAGCTATAGTCAGAGTTGCAGGAAAGGACGAAAGTAGTCCATTTGGTGCCGTTATCCAAGGGTCTTGCTCTTAGTCTTGCTTTTCACCCAGCACGCGGTAAGAAGGATCGGGTGCAGCATGAAGAATGCTGACTGTACGCGTTTCGATTTGAAGCTTTAGGATGTTCTGTGGGTTGGGTTGGCTCGATCGACAGTGCGTATAGTGACCTTTGAACTGTACCGGGTGGCACGTCGTGCACAGAATCAGAAGTAGTTATAAAAGATTTGTAATTGCGTATATGCAACCAAGTTTAGGCTTTCTCCGTGCCGTTTTTTAAGGTGAAATGTACTCCTCTTGAAAATGTAAAAAAATGGAGCCTCGCAGAGCAGCTTGCCAAGCAGGTTGATACAAGGTGAGCCGCCGAAACATAACGATAAACGTGGTATAGTTTTCGATTGCCTTTAGTTTGGGTGGTCTCAGTGCTGGCACCTGACGAACTATTCGTAGGCAGGAGAACTTGCATCATGTGGTGTTCTTCCGAGATAGGGATGCCGTTTGGTCCTTACGAAAGTCAATGTTCTGGTACTACTAATTATTAACATAGTTCGTTGTATACACACTCTTTACTTTCATAAGAAATAAAAAGCACGTCTAAGAAATCTCTACGTCTTGGCTGCGGCAAGCAACTGCATAGAAAGCACATAGTAGTAACTCTAAAATGCGAGCTTCATACAGACAATTACATAAATGCAACATAGGCAGCATGGGATCCTGGGTTTCATATCGTCAAAGAAAGCCACCAACTGGCTTTACCATAAAAATACGAAAAGAAGTGCACACATTCTTCTTTTTGGCTCATCACAAGTTCTTCAATTTACTGTCATTACTTTTGTTTCCTTGTCAGATAATGTATGGGTGGTGTGTACACCAAGGTATTTTTTTTTTTACTTGGCAGACCTGCAATGCATAATAGAATGGTAAGGGAACGAGTAACAGACGGGAAGCGAATGCGAACACAAAGAATATAAATTTGAAATCTCCTGTTGCAAAGGATTCTCTAGACATTTACTATCTCAGTGACAATTCTCGAGTGAAACAAGAAATTGAGATGGTAGGTCAGCGCCCATACTTCTTGAATCAATTGGAGGAGCGGATAAAGCAAGTTTCCCCCCTCAATGTAAATCATCTTAAGCAAAATTTTAAAATCTAGGCACATATAAAGAGAAAATGGGAATGATTTTGCTGGATAGGCTACAGTGTTAGGAATGCAGAATTAGGAACTATAGATGATGCGATTAAAGATATTAAACGAGAAGTGACAGTGGTGGCTTCGACAACGGCAGTCGTGCTCGGTCGACAACGTGTATGTTTTTGCCGAGCAGAGCAGGGAAAGTCCTTCTTTCTGCGCGTGAATCAAAACACATTGGTATCGAATTTAACATATCTGGGTGAGGAATGGACAATCCTAATAAAGTACTGGAGGTTTGTCTGTATTTCCAAGTTCTTGCTTGTAGAAACTGCTTTCTTTTCTCTTTTCCTGCAGCGGTCGAACATATGTGATTATTGATTAGCCATTTGTTCCAAGTCATATAGTAGTATTACGTGTTCAGATGCGGTGTTAGCGTATCTTTTTGTTAAATAAAATATCATTGTGCCGTTGCCGCCCTACCTGCCAAGGGTCAAAGAAGGCACCTTTATACGATGCCACCTTTTTATAGTATTCTACTACAGAGTCATCGTTCACCAGTTACTGTTCATTCTACTAAATTAGTATGGCGTGTTGCATAGAAGGAAGCATGAATTACAAGATCAGTAGAACAAAAAGTTCAACTGTTTGGAATTTAGTTGAACATGTGACGAAAGCTCTGCTACTAAGACAGGGGCAAAAAATAACAATATGTAAGCATAAGAAATGGGTCAATGTTGGGATACTTGGTGAATTCCGTTCTTTTTAGAAGCGGATTTTCTTATTCGTTTATATGTTGCCATTCATTACCCTATCATATTATGAATCTTCACATTTTATTTTCCATAAGATCTGATGACTGTTTCCCAATCACCTTACATCATATATGATAATGTACAATTGATATGAAGAATAGCAGTCGATGGATGATATTTTATTCTTATTATCAACATGTACAAAGTGTTGGAACGGTAAAGACCAGTGCAAATCTGATAAAACTTTAAAATAACATGGACAAATTTATGTCCAGGATTCTCCGAAGAACTCATCCTTGTTAGCTCAGTTGGTAGAGCGTTCGGCTTTTAAGCGCATTTGCTTAAGCAAGGATACCGAAATGTCAGGGGTTCGAGCCCCCTATGAGGAGTTCTTTCTTTTTTTTCTCTCAATTTTTAACCGGTACCTTTAAAAGGGTATCAAAAACAATAGCATAGCATAAAAGAAATAAGTGCAATTTATTGGTGTCATTTATATAAGCTATGAATTTTAAAAAAAATAAATGTAGCAGTTTCTTTTTTGTTTAAATTCTGAGTTTTCTACTTTTTAATTTCCAAAATACTACAGCTGAAAGAACAGCGGATACAACGAATGCGATACTGCTGTACTTGTAGACAGCCGAAATACAGGACGGATTTCGCAGATCTCCTCCGCCACTCATACAGCGAGAATCGTAAAATTTGGCATACAACATGCAAAATATCATAGAACCTATAGCAGGTGCAATTAGTAAGCTACCGTAAACAGTCCCGAATGAGCGTTCGCCCCATACTAACAGGACCAGCGTCGGATAAACAGTGAAAAGTCCACCGTATACAATTCCAACCAATGATCCTGTAGGTACTAGCCCCCAGGGTGACGCTGAAGAGGTCATTTTCAATAAAAACAGTTGTGCACATACCCCTAATGAAAGGAAAGTCAACAGGATCCATTTAATTGATATTTTTTTCTTGGCGAAGAAGTCTGCCACTATGCCTGTGAGCAATCTCGTAAAAGTGGAAGATAGCGCGTATGTGGATAACAACTTTGTAGATAAGGTTGGCGCATCTAATTGGACTAGCAGGTTAGTCAGTGATCCCATATTGGCAATAAACATCTCGAGGGGCCCAAGTGATAACAAAATTGATACCGCTAGGATATATGTCACAGGATCACTAAAGATCCTTAGCATCGTCTGCGTAAACTTTTCTTGAACATGATTACTTCGTTCTAACAGCGGTGATTGTTCCACATCAGTTTGATCATCCAGCCGTTTTTGGTTGTCTTGCTCTTCATTAAAATGCAAAAGTGATACCACGCTGGTGGCTATCCATGCAAGTAGCCCAATAACGACATAAACGAGGGCAAATGTTTGGAATACTCTTCCCAGGTTTAAGTCACTATTGGACGAGGAAGAACTTGCGTTAGAGGACCAGAACCATTTGATTCTTAGCAGTTGAGAACCGACTACAGAAGAAATACCATAACATGTCGTTGGTAAGCTAATGGATAGTAGTTTTGTATGAGGATATAGCTTAGTGCATGTCAGTAAAGCGCTAAAGTATAAAGCGCTTGTTGATATACCTATGAAAACGAAACAAATGATGGATAGATTGAATGATGAGTCACCATTTCCTCCGAGAGATAACTCCGGATGATTAAAAACGTAAGCCAGATATGAATAGCTAGGTATGAACCCTATGATGGCTAAAAGACTTAAAGTAATGGGGCCATGAGAATCAGCGATCATCCCCAAGATTGGTGGCGTCAAGTACATCCCCAAATTAGTCATACTAGCGATGGTGTTGATTTGCCATGAGGAATAATTTAAATGTTTCTGCCACGGTTGAGAGTAAAGAGATATCAAAGTAATGAAGCCAGTTGACACCGCAGATAATAGCGAAAAGATGTATGCAACACGATGTGATGACTGAAGAGACAAAACATGGGGTAAGAGTAAGCGCGTATGGTATGAAAGGTAGTGCTCCACCTTTGATAGAGGCATGATTTGCACTTGGAAAATGGTTATTGCTATAAAATGATATGAAAGGAAACTAGTCTCGATGAAACGTTAGAAGTTGCTGTCTGAGTAGCGGTCTCTGTTATCTTGTATTTACACTGTATAATAGTTTTTCTTGTAGGGCAAAAAGAAAGGTACTAATTTCCGAACGATGCGAAAAGCCGCTAGCATCGGAAAGGCTAAGTGAACTATGCAATAAAGACTAAGAGAAAAAGCAAAGAAAGGCGTCTTAACACAGTATACATTTTTCGACATTATGAATTATAAAATTTTTATTTACGCTTGTAAAATAATATTTTCATTTCTTCTATTTTCCTCTTTTCTTCGTTTTCTTGACTTCATACTTCATTTTTTGTTTGACTCCTTTTTGCATTATGAAACGTGATGCTTCGATATTCTCATTGGTTTCTCAAAACTTTAGCAATATCGGACAAACAGCCGTATTTTTTATTCTTATTTTTACTGCTTGATACAGTACCCCAGTCAGTGGCTGTTGAAACTCTGCCACTTGCCGTTTCTGATAGTACTTGCTTATAAGTTTTCGTTGAATGACTTTTTTCACCAGCGGTATAGCTCTGAAATAATTTGTGCATATACGATCTAACTTCTTCTCTATTGTAAGGTTGTTTATTCGCTCTTTTGAATTTCTTATTTGTGGATGATCCATTGGCGGTGGAACTACCCTTTATATTAGCAGGCGGCGCGGTAGATGCGATGGTTTTAGTCTTCGTATTAGCAGGTTGTACAGCCACGGAATCATCTTTTCGTGCCTGCTGTTGCTGTTGCTGTTGCCTTGGAAGGGCTTTGGCAGCTGCCTGCGCCCAACCTGTTAATTTTGGCTTCTGAGGAAGCACAGCGGGCGTTGGACCATTTGAATTTGGACCTGAAGCAGATAAAGTAGCCTTCAAAGTCGAGGAGGTTCTGCCATCTACACTGGTTGTTGAGGTTGTTGTCATTTCGTACTAGATTAAAGGGAAAATTGTATCGTAAATAAGTAATAAAGTTAATGAAAATTCGGAAACAAAAATGGATAGATATTAAACAGTGAACAAATGAAAAATTTCAGAAAAAAAGAATTAAAAAAAAAAAGGGAAAAAATATGCACAAGATCGTATTATTTGTTGTTCCTCGTATTTTTCTTTCTATTTAGTCTCACATTTTTGACACATGCCTGGTGTTATATATACATTACAATGGAAAGTTCTTTTCTCTTTCTCCGAATAAAGTAGCGGTCTATTGATCACTTCTTACGCTGGGTATATGAGTCGTAATAAATAAAATCATCAGAATCATTCGTAAGTCATTTTACTTTTTTAAAAAGATAATTACAGTTTTTGGGTCTATATACTACTCTAAAAATGTGGTGGTGGCTTAATGCATCTTTTTTACAGATGAACCTTCGTTATGGGTATTGACATCGTTGCTAATGCTGACAGAAGGCACAGGCTCATTCTTGATTTTCTTGTTCACTTTCTTGTCATGTTGAAGAGCGGCATACTCAATAGCTTGTGGTGGGAGGGTTGTATCGTTGATAGCGGGAGAGTAGCCAATCTCCTTCAAAGTGTCAACCATTTGATCTCTAACTTTTTCAGCAAATTCACCAATTTTGTCCTTTGTTAAGTTCTCGGTTGAAATAGGTTTTAAAATTCTAACAATCATACAGCCTCTGTTGAAGACCCCATATTTAGGACTCACTAAAGTACTGGTATTGGAAACAACCACTGGAACAATGGGGATCTTACCCTGTTGTGCCAAATGGAAAGCACCCTTCTTGAAAGGCAACATTGTCAGCTCACTCGTGTAAGACCTGGTACCCTCAGGAAAAACCCATAGAGCACGCTTGTTTTTCTTAACATTTTCTAAACCTTTATTCAAGGTGTCAATGGCTTCTTGACTTTTAGATCTGTCTAAGAAATATGTACCACTCAAAGCCATGAACCAACCCAGAAAGGGGACGTATTTCAAAGACTTCTTGGCAGTAACTGTGCAACCAGGGGGGAAAATCCTACCTAACATGAAGATATCCAAGGTGGATTGGTGATTGGCAATCATAATATATGGCTTCTTGGCCAAATTCTCCTCGCCAACGACCTTGACGTCAAGGCCAAGCATCAATTTCATGACATGGTAAAAACAACGCGCAGTAATCCACTGAGCCAAATGTTGCTTACCGATTAACGTGCAAAGGATAGAGGCGATTACACCGTAAAGGCCACAGCCTGCAAGCGCCAGTACGACCAACACGGACCTCAAGTAATACAAGAACCTACCTATCACACTCATTATTTTTTTGCTCGAATTCACTGACGGAGGGAAACCACTAGACTTCTCTATTGAAGAATTCCCCCTTCACCTTAAACCCTTCCTAATATAAGTATTTTGAACACCATACCATATTCTCAACAAAACAAAGGAAGCATAATTGATATCATCATTCACGAGATCCATCTCGTGACCGTGAAAAAATTTTCGTCTTCGTCTTAGTGTAATGTGTTCAGCCCAACCTCATCGCAATATCTCAAGATTTTTGAATTACAACCAAATCAAAAGCACAGAGTCGCATCTCATCGCTATGATGTATTTTTTTCTTTTTCCAAAAAATGGGTTCTATTTGGTTCTACTGGAACTAAAGTAGCATCTGCAAAGAAGTAATGTCTGAAAAACCACAACAAGAGGAGCAAGAGAAACCACAATCAAGACGTAATTCATTTGCTGTGATTGAATTTACTCCAGAAGTCTTGGACAGATGTTTAAAGCAAGTGGAATTCTACTTTTCTGAATTCAACTTTCCATATGACAGGTTCTTGCGCACAACAGCGGAAAAAAACGATGGATGGGTCCCCATCAGCACCATCGCCACATTCAACCGTATGAAGAAATATAGACCAGTGGATAAGGTTATCGAAGCACTACGTAGTTCTGAAATTTTGGAAGTATCTGCTGATGGAGAGAACGTCAAGAGACGTGTTCCTTTGGACCTAACTGCTGCCAGAAATGCCAGAATTGAGCAAAACCAACGGACTTTGGCTGTAATGAATTTCCCACATGAGGACGTTGAAGCTTCCCAAATTCCTGAATTGCAGGAGAACTTGGAAGCCTTTTTCAAAAAATTAGGTGAAATCAACCAAGTGCGTTTGAGAAGAGATCACAGAAACAAGAAATTTAATGGTACGGTCTTGGTGGAATTTAAGACAATTCCAGAATGTGAAGCTTTTTTGAAATCGTATTCCAATGACGATGAGTCCAACGAAATTTTGTCATATGAAGGTAAGAAACTGAGTGTTTTGACGAAAAAACAGTTTGATTTACAGAGAGAGGCCTCGAAGTCCAAAAACTTCAGCGGTAGATCAAGATCCTTTAACGGCCATAAGAAGAAAAACTTGCCTAAATTCCCCAAAAATAAGAAGAAAAACGGCAAGGAAGAGTCAAAAGAGGACTCTTCTGCCATTGCCGATGACGATGAGGAGCACAAGGAGTGATTCTTGTGTTTCTTCTGGTTCTCGTATCTCATTATCATAGCATATTAAGAATATATGTACTAACATATGTACTAAACAGAAACACAATATGAATTACAACTAATACTATATTATTTGTCTCCTTTTTTCATTAGTATTAAAAATTACCGTTACTGGTTAAAATGGAATACAGCTCATCCATTTAAAAAAAAAAAAAATAGAATAACAATAATTAAGCAGAAAAAATGTTAACGAATATAATAAATCGATTTGTCCATTTTCATAAATTTTTTTTTTGTATTATTTCATTATCTGTGCCTCAAAGCATTAACTTTTCTTGCAGTCAGAGAGAGTCTCTTGCGTGGATTATACCAACCGCCATTATCAGCCGGCATAGGGGCCGGCGTAGCATAGTTACTATCAGCTGTAATTATGTATGACCACCCTGGTGTTACGGTAGTATGTTGATCAACGGAGTTTCTTAAAGTGTAGTAATACGTTACCTCACTGGTCGCGTACTTCCTTTTCCATGTCTTTGCTGTTACCTTAGTAGCCGGTTGGAGTTGCATGGGAGCATATTTCACAACACCTGTTTGTAAGTTGTAGGGAACGGTGAAACTCTTAGAATCAATCGTGGCACCCACATCTCCTGTGGTAATTCTTGTTTGTGCCTCTGGTGCAATGGTTATCATACTCGGATTAGCGGCTTTTGTACCAATCATCCCTTTTAGTTTAAATCTGTTAGTGTAATGAATGGTGTAACCGATAGCTGTTTGCGCAAAGACTTGTATGAAGTAAACACCGTCCGTCCCAACGGTGTTTTCTATTATCGCATTGAACTCGTTGTCTGTCAGATCACTCGCACTGAGTGTTTGAAGAGTAGCCATTGCTTCTATCATGGCATTGGTACCCGAACACAGAGTAAACGTGTATCTGACAAAATCCTTTTCCTGTGGTGTGTTATCTGTATGCATCCACTTTACTTTGACAACAGCCTGACTTGTACCAGATAAATCATAAACTGAGTTGGGTTCTGGAGCCACAATGGCCACATCACAATAAGCTGTTCGGAACACTACCGAACAAAATAATGTTAAGAATAATACTATCAGCATACGTTTTACGTAATTGATTTTTTATTATTGTTACCTACCTAAGAAGTCGACGTAATACTTGTATACTTTACTTTTTACTTCTGTGCAACTTTCATCGATACGTTTTTATAAATTTACGTAACTAACTACCTCATGTAATATTATACATGAACGAGCACATAATGTCCAATGTCCCTTACATGTTCGTACTTTCAAAAAAGAAAGAAGAAAATTGGTGAAGAGGAAATGTGCTTTTCTGTTGGAGTTGGTCAACAATATGATGAGGAAGAAGGGAAAGCCGCAAAGACTGGATTTACGCAATGGACTACATTCTCATGTGAAAAAAAGAAGTGCTGCTTCGAAGGTTCGCGACCCTTTCAAGGGACTCGCCGCGATGCAGAGAAAAAAAAAAGAAGAGATAACGTGGGGGCAGCTAAAAAAAGACGAATCGATAATGAGTCCATGACTTGAGCCGGACGGACTTATAATTCGATTCGGGCATAGGCTTGTACAGCTGAAATAGTGTACAATATAAGGAACTAAACGATCGGAGACCAATCGGAGAGCCGGCAGTTGAATCAGGTGCTTCATCACTGGCATAACCTATCCGTAAACGGCTGATGCAGGTCTCAACGCCCTTCTGGTAAAATCAAAAAAAGTAAAAAAAAAACGGCTCATGCCAGCTTGCTTCTTGTCAATAGCGGTTGTTGATTTTTTCGCTTCATGCCTAAAAAGAGAAACGAGACACAGAGAGAAAACAAGAATCTAGATTAATAACGTAGGGCAGCGTAACAATAATTTACGCAGAAATGATGTGTATTATTAGGGCATAAATAAATAAATGTATGTATGTGTGTGTATGTATGAGTCGGTGAATGACTTTGGTTTTAGTGATATGAGTAGCCACATCCTTTCCCCACGTGCTTATTTAGCCAGACGTCAACGTTCGGAAATTGCAGTCCACAATGCTTGCACTTCCCCGGCACAACACCTCTATCTTCTTTCTTGGTTTTGGGCGGGTACTCGAAATGCAAAGCCTTTAGGTGATTCTTGAAAGTATCACAGCGCGAAAAAACGCCCGTTTGATGACAGTTTATTGGCTCGAAATAGAGTGATATAGACTTGTGTGGATACACCTCCATATCCAAATTGATCAGAGTAGAGTTGTAAGGACACTTGAATGCACCTTTAATCTTGTATAGTGATTTCAATTGGTTTTTCTTCAGTAGTTTTGTTTCTTCGGAAGAGGATGAGGCAGCGAGTTTATCGTTTGAGTCGTCGCTGTCGTTGTTTGCGGAGGTGCGGGCAGTGTCATCTTGATCGTCAGCACCACTATTGTTGTCGGACTCCCTTGCGTATATCTGCATAAATTCATCTTTCCAATGGCGCTTCTTGTGCCTTATCAGATCATTGTTCCTGGCAAAGCCGCGTTGACAGATAGGGCACTTATGCGGTCTGTCCTCCGGAGTTAAATGAGTGGATTTATGCGTAGATAGGTTGGCGTAGAAGTTGTGGCAGATGGGGCATTCCTTTTTCTTTCTTTGCTTCGTTATCTTGGCGGAATCCTTTAAAGACGATGAATACCTGCTTGTATGTTCATTAGTCAATGGGGAATGAATAGACGGTAGTGCAGAGGCACTACTACTACTGTTGAGTTGCTGTTGCTGTTGTTGTTTGACGATCAAAGGTGGGAATCCACTAACGGGTAGGCTCGACACGGATTTTGATCTCGGTACGTTATCTACCGCGGTTGGCAATATACTCTGATGTTGAGTTGGTGGTGAGGGGGTGATGGTTTTGAAACCCGTTGTGTTGTTAGGGTTGCAAAATGTTAGCTCATGTCTGTGATGATCTAGCACTGTTCTTGGCACCGGTGATGTAAAATTGGCATGCAAGGAATTTGATCTGCCGTTAAATTCTCTTTCTGCAACTGTAATTAAATTGGTGAAGGAGGATATGGGTGGCAAAATGACATGGCTTGAGCTGTTGGATGACAGCGGTGTTGGAGAAAGGCTATGAGGGAAATAGCATTTAGAATTATGTGCCAAGGCTGTATTGTCTGTAGGCGAACTCGTGATAGACTGGCATGCAGAGGAGTTATAAGAAGAGTATGATGTAGTTAATGGGGGAGGTGGAGGAGAATTCAGTGTAGAACTGAGGGTAGAGCGCGAAGACGACGTAGTACTAGACAACAATGGCAATGATGGATCTATCAAATGGTGAATGGTGCCATTGGGAGAAGCCGTTGGGTTTGGCATTTTTTCTGGAGTATCTATAAAGGGAGGGTTTCTCCGTAAAGACATCGTCTCATGGGACATTACTGAGTCAATGCTTGATGCAAAAGATGATGATACCGGCATAGGGGAAGCCAAAGAAAAGAAGTAACAAATATTCCAAGCGCTCCAGTGTTACAGCTACTGCAAACCAAGAAAAGCAACTGACAAGAATTAGATATCCTAATCATAGGGCACCGAATTTACTTCCACGTTTTTTTCAGCTCCACTTAGAATATATATATAAATGTATAAAGACGGAAATATGCGCTTTTGAGAAATAGACAGAATAAAGAACGCACTGATGCAGCTTTAACTTTTAAGAAATGGTGCTTTTTTTTTCGCCCTCTGTTCCTCTGCGGATGGGAGCTATCAGTAGTAGAAAACAAAAGGAAACGAAGAAAAAAAAATGGAAAAGGGAAGAGTAAAACAGCGAGGAGAGCATTACGTACATAAAATAGGTTTAAGTAACCATACCACTAACAATGCCCCTAGCAAGTGACAATCTAGAGATATCCTTGAGAGTTAGCCACGGGCCGTAAGGGAAGGAAAAGACCAATCTAGCAATAAGCGCATGGGGGGTTTCCGACAGCCACTACCAAATTGTGTGACAGCCAAGCGAGAATCAATGCGGCTATTTGAGATCTGTTCTTTTTCTATTCAAAGACTCGAATGAGGCCAACGAAAGAAGTAGTAAAAAAATCCGGGATTCCCAATTCAGGTCATATCCGGCAAGACATTCCCGGATTTTATTTTCCTCAATGTGCTCGTGTAAGTGTCGGCCCGGAACTTGATTCCCCCCGGACTAATTAGAAGTTCCGAGAACGCGCGCAAGCCGTCCCGCGCGTAGAAGGCTAAAAAGCAGCCGGAGGAAAAAAAATAACGCAAATGTGGGCTCCCCTTCCCCTGTGCGGCCACGTCGTGCCTCCCCACCATTTGCCTCATATGCGGCCATTGCGTGTGGTGTTTTTTCTGCTCTTGTCACTGATTTTAACTACCGCGGGGTTTGACTAACAAGCAAATTGCAAAGCCGCGGCGGTTCCCGGAAAAAAAAAAAGGAAGGCCACGCTATTGGTAACCATGAAGTGTAAGGCGACGCAGGAGAGATGAAAAGAATGAAATTAAAAGAAATCCAAAAAAAAAAAAAAAAAAAAAAAAAAAAAAAAAAAAAAAAGGGGGAAAAA